>Ga0097621_100000592_pt1 | contig 25511 bp, 24 predicted proteins | sample KBSMisM72_FD_73165 | JGI IMG/M metagenome (GOLD analysis project Ga0097621, IMG submission 73165) | Miscanthus rhizosphere microbial communities from Kellogg Biological Station, Michigan, USA - KBS Miscanthus M7-2 (version 2) (version 2) | ecosystem: Host-associated > Plants > Roots >... | reverse complement strand
GCCATCACCGCTTCACATAAGAATCTTGCGGCAGTTTTGAACGAGAGCAGCAGCCGTGTAGGAGCGGGCTTTCGGAGCGGCAAGGTGCGTTCCGTTCTGGTGATTAGTGAGATGGCTCTTGCGCTCGTACTGGTCATAGGAGCGACCCTGCTCATTCGCACGTTTATGAAGCTGCAGTCGGTTGATCCTGGCTTCGACACGCACAACGTGCTCACCATGGCCATGTCGATCAGCGGCGATCGGTTTCTGAAGACCAGCGGCGTGGCGCAAGTGATCCACGATGGCATGGAGCGGATCAATGCGGTTCCGGGCGTTACCGCCACTGCCGCCGCATGCTGTCTGCCGCTGCAAGGTGGCTTTGGACTGCCTTTCAACATTGTGGGGCGGGCGAACGGTAACAATCCCAATACAGGTGGAGCGGGTTACTTTCCGGTCTCGTGGAGCTACTTTGATGTGTTCAAGGTGCCCATAGTGCGCGGGCGAAGTTTCACAGAACAAGACAACGGATCGGCGCCGGGTGTGGTTATCATCAACGAGGCGATGATGCGAGAATTCTGGCCCAAAGGCGATCCGCTCAACGATCGGCTCGAAATCGGAGCCGGCATGGGGCCGGTCTTCGTCGAACCACCGCGCCAGGTGATCGGCGTTGTCGGAGATACGCGCGACGGCGGACTCAACCAGGACCCGGGCCCGACGATGTATATCCCGGTGGCACAGATGCCCGATAAAGTTACAGAGCTCAACTCGCGCATAGCGCCTTTGTGGTGGATTGTGCGCACGCGGATGGAGCCGCACTTACTCACGGCCGCCGTCACTAGCGCGATCCGCGAAGCCACCGGCGGGTTGCCGGTGGCGCACATTCGCAGTATGGATGAGATCGTCGTGCTTACGACTTCGCGCGAACGCTTCAACATGCTGCTGCTCACTACCTTCGGCGCTTCGGCTTTACTGATGGCGGCGATCGGTATTTATGGACTAATGGCTTACTCGGTACAACAGCGCACACAGGAACTCGGCGTAAGGATGGCCCTGGGAGCGCAGGCTTCTAATATTCGGAACATGGTGATCCGCCAAGGAATGCTGCTCGCGGGGGTTGGACTCGTCATTGGCATTGGTGGGGCATTCTGGCTTACGAAGTTCCTGACGGGATTCCTGTTTGGAGTGAAGCAATGGGATCCGATGGTATTTATTCTGACGCCCATCTTCTTGTGTGCAGTCGCGCTCGTAGCAGTCTGGGTGCCAGCGAGAAAAGCAACGCGAGTCGATCCGATTTCAGCGTTGCGGTTTGAGTGATCATGAAAGGACGGATGCGAGAGCTCCCCTGTCACTGCATCCCGTGTACTCCGGCGGCCACTGATAGGGAACAGCTTCCCGGCAGCTTCGGGAGTCAACTTGACACCGTGATCAAGAAGTCAGGTGTGGGCTGGCGAAGTGTCATGGATTCAGGTATCAATTCCGATGACGCGAACGGACGCTACAACTTACAGCGCCAAGTCGTGGAAGGAGAACTTCTCGCGACAAATGAGTCGCAAGATGCAAGACCGATCTCTCCCTGCTGACTGATTGTCCCCCACCTGCTGGATCGCCCATAAGCGCGGGTCTCCTCCCAAGCGTCGCAAGGTTGTCGGATTTCGCGCCCGCCTTCCATTCAGGGAGTTTTAAGGAGACTTAGAAAAGCCAGGTCGAATTCGTCCGCGAACAGAAATGCGAAGGGCAGGGAAGTCAGGTCGAATCAAAAGAGCTCGATGGTCGCCCCGTGCCCGGAGGTGGACGCGAGCCGACGGTCACGGGTGATTAGCGGTGCGCCCAGCTTTTCAGAAAGCACCACATAGGCCGCGCCGTAGGCAGAGAAATTGTGGCGGAGCTGCCAAATGCGAGGCATTAAAACGAGATGAGGATACCGTGTCACCCGCAGGTCCAGAAGGTCGCGGACCGCCTCATCAGCGCGAGTGCCCGTGACGATTCCTTGGTGTGTGAGACGCCGGAGCACCTGTGTAACCTCCAGATCAAGAAGGTGAGGCGCATGCAAATTCTCCCTCCGGGCGTAGATGCGCTTCTCGATTTGCTTTCCGGAAGGTGTCTGCAGAAGCCAATCAACCGCAGCGGACGCATCCAGGACGATCACCGCGCTTCGCGTTCTTCCCGTACGAGCAGAGCGGTATCGAGCTCTGCCGAGGGCTTGCGGCTGTGCAGGCGGTCCCGCAATTCTGCGAGCGTTGGTCGTTCTGCGATTTCTCTAATTTCGGCTAGTAGATAGTCCGAAAGCGACATGCCAGCAAGGGCGGCGCGCGACTTCAAATTGCGGTGTAATGCGTCGGGCACATTGCGCAGTTGAATCATCTTCGTCATGTTAATAGCATACTTTCATGTGCTCAACATGTCAAGATTCTGGACTTGTTCTGACCCACACTGAAGATCAGAGTGTGCCGTTGTGCGAACCGCGGAGTCAGGAGCGACGGCCGTCAGGATCACGGTAGCGGTTTGCTGAACGGCTTCCAGGCTCTCACGCAACAAATTGGCGTCTCCTTGCCATAGCTGGATGTAGTCTTGGGACGCGGTCCCGTTTTGCAGCCCAGCTGATTGGCAGACAACGAAGGCAACCGCTTCGGCTTCTGTTTCTCGAACGCGTTTCGTGGTGTGAGTCCGACGGTCGCCGCGGTGTAGCATCTCGTGCGCGATCTCATGTACAAGCGTTGAGAATTCCTCGGCGGGCTCCATCCCGGACAGCAGAGTGATCTTTCCACCATGAGAGAGACCCTTAGAGGGTGCAATGCGATCGGAGAAACTCAACTCAAGGTTCTGTGATTCTACGAATTTGAATAGGCGCTCGCGGTATCCACTCACATCACCGCTGACTTCGGTCAGTGTGGGGAGGTCCTTGCCTTCGGTCTGGCTTATATCGAATACGTAAACGGCATGAAAGCCGTATAGCCGTGGCTGTGTGTGGTCGTGTTGCTCTTCCTCTGAAGGTTCCTCTTCTCTGCTCCGCTTTTGGCCGATCATGGGAGCCAGAATCAAGATTCCTTTTTCGCCACGCTTCACGAAGCGACCGAGCGAGTTCCAAGTACGGATTCCGGCAATGTTTGTCGCTTCGGGCTTTTGCCGAGCGACCAGCATTATATTGCCGAAGCTGTAGGTGTGAAACTTGCCCATTGCGGAGAGGTAGAGGGTGAGAACTGCACTGTGACCGGATTCCAAAGCGGTAACAAGGAAATCGACGGCCTCTTTGGTGCGCTTGTTGACTTCTTCCAATTGCATTGTTTTCCCTTTCTGGCATATCACCTTCCTAATCCACGCCGCCGCAGCCACCGAAAAGAGATTCCGCTACTACTAATCTGTCTCGACAAGAACAAAACGGACTGTGCATATCTCTTTTTTTAAGAGGGCAGTGAACTTCCAAATGGCGGCCGCAAAAAGGGCTTTTAAGAAAACCTTCTGCTCGACCGCAGGTGAGATGTTTTTTAGAGATCCAGCCCACGGTGCCCTGGAGAAGTCTGACTTGTGCCCATTCGGTCAGGCCCCTTCATGGAAAGTTCTCCGCTCCAAAGAATTGTGGAGGCACTCCAACGGGATCAAGCGGCAATCGACGAAAACCTGGCAGAGTGGGAACTCAAGCCCAAATTCAGCTTGCGATGATGGGCTCCCTCGGGTTCCTTCCAGAGGAAAAAGCAATGTTGCGGACGAGGACTGCGATTCTCCTGCCTGAGGCTAATCGACTCGAAGGTCATGGAGTTGAGGGTACACTCGCGGGAGAGACGCTTTGATCGCCCCTTGAACCCAGATGATTTTCTGCTGGTTGATTGGTCGCAACCAGAATGCGACGCGGACAATCGAGCCTTTTGTCTCGAATGCACGTTAGCACCATGGGTTTCATGACTTTACAACGCACCCACTCCAAAGGTCGATATCCCACGTCTTAGCGAACTCAGCCAACATGCACTCCCGCTGCTTCGGTTCAGGGGCTTTGCCTTGTGCCCACAAGGCGTGAGTACATTCTCAACCCACTCCCACTCGGAGATTTCTTTCCCTGGCTGCTTTCACCGCATCTGTTGCGAGAAATTCGGCAAACTGAAATGTGTGAAACCCATCGGGGATGTCTAACGGGAAATAGCGCTTTTGGTCAATGGCGGCAGCAACGTCGACGCCCTCGGATTTCAGCTTCTGAAGAACACTGACGCGGTGTGATTCGCTGGCGAGAACAATGATTGCGCTCCCGTTTTTTAGGGACGTTCCGACGAATCCGGCGAGGTCCTCGACGAAGCTTGTTTTGTCTGGGTAACAAGTCACTTCGTAGCGATTCCCAACCGTCTCGCCGTTAGATTCAAGCTCACCTGTGGGATCGGTACAGTTGTGACCATCTACACAGGCGCTGACAAATCGCCCACCCCCAAGCACTGTCTTTATCGCTGGCAATAGCTCTCTTGGGGCGTAAGACTTGACAACGTAGCCTGAACCCGTGCTCAAGGCTTCCCTGACGACATCCTGAGAGCGATACTCACTTAGGAAAAGAATCGCCGCGTTAGGATTATGCTCGCGGATTTCACGCGCAGCCTCAATCCCGTTGAGCGTGGGAAGGCCAATGTCCATCAGGATCAGGTTAGGTTGCAGTTGTTCGGCTTTCTGAATCGCCTCACCACCATCAGATGCCTCAGCGACGACCTGGAATTCCCACGCGTCTTGGAGCATAGAACGAATGAAGAAAAGCCACGGTTGATAGTCATCAACAACGAGAACTCGCACGACCATTGCCCCCCTGAGCCGTAGACTGTCTGTGCTTTTTCAAAAGTGGCGAAGAAGAACTGGCGCGTGTTGCATTAAAACGTTTCAGTAGCCTAACACAACCCGATGCCTTTCTCGATTCGAGGCGGGCGTTTTTCTGCTGCCCGAAAACAGCGAAGGAGCGCTGGCGTTTTCTGGCGCTTGGTCAACGTATGGAGAGGCCTTACCTTTTGAACGGGCCCCAAGTAAGACCTCAAGGCCCACAAGGTGCGATGCTCTTCCTACCTCTCGACATGAGATTTCTCCCCTTGAAATCGCGGCACAGAATCGAAGACGTAAGTAGACAAAAAGCCTTCGCCGAAGCCCGCCCGAGCAAGGGACATTAGGAAGTATCGCGTTGTACCAGTTCACTGCGGTGGAGAGCGAACCGCCAACAAGCGCCAACGCCAGCCTGTTATCCTGTTCTGAAGTACGCTACCGCCATTTCAGCCGCACTAGAGTAGAGTTAATTTGGACCACATCACATTAATCCGTATCGTTTCTGGTGTGCTTGCGGTCGTCGTCTTTGTGATTCTTGTTTGAAGATGAAGAAGAAAGCTCCTCGCTAAGGCAGTTTTGGAGCCTAACCGACTTCTCTGATGCTGGAACCTGTAATTAAGGCAAGTTCAGTCTGTGCCGCGTTTTGCGCGTCTTCCAAAGACGAGTGCTGCGACCAGTAGAGAATTTCGCGGTCACCCTCGCACTGAATCACACAGTGATATACCTCAGGGACCAGCCGCGTATCACGCATAAAGTCCGCAAAGAAACGTTGGCGCTGTACGCGAGGGTAGTGGACGATGTAATTCTTCCGACTCTGTACGGCTTTTGCAGGCATTTGAAGAATTTTCGGCACTAGAATTCACCACGTACTCGTGCCTAAGATGCCGAGAATATATGCCAAGTATGACTTACGTTCGATACAGTACATTCTGTATTTCGTTTTCGGGGTAACCAAGAAAGCCAGATGGTATCTTCACAGCGGGGCTGAACTTCTTCCAGCAACTCACCGGAGGCGGCCTGAAGTTTCTTGGCTTTCCGCGACTCGTTCCCTGGATTGGCTGACCGTGCGCTTGCCCCTCTCTAAGATATCCAGGGCGTAGCGCTCATAGGTGGGTGAGCCACGCTTGAGTCTTTGATTGAAGCCCCCACAGAATGCCACCGTCGCCGTGCCTGCGCTCCTTCGGAAAATGCGGCTTTATCGTGCCCGCATCGTCCCCGGGTTCAGCTCCCGGTTATGGCGTCCCCATCGCACGTTCGCTTTGGAAGTCAAGGACTTCGTTAACGTCCAATTGACAGCTCCCAAATCAGGAAACAAAGCTGATGTAGCGATACAAACTCGTCACATTTATCACGATGCCAAGATCTCTGGGAGGTATCAGTCAACATGCCACCGGCTTTGAATCTTGAACGTGCCTTGCCGAAGCGATAACAGGAAATTGCAACTTAGTTAGGCAGGGTGGGATGTCCAGCCTTGAAAAGGGCGCTTCCAAGAACTCCCAGGTCCTTTCTGGTGATCGCGTTTTATCGCTCGTGATTTAGGCGTTGGCGACGAGCGTAGGCCGCAACCTTGAGGCGGTTTCCACACAGTTGCATGCTGCACCAGCGGCGTGTTCCTTTCTTGCTGGTGTCATAGAAATGCAGGACGCATTGTCCACACTTGCGAACGCGGTTCCGATCCACTTCTGCGAACAACTTCGCTGCGCTGTGTGCCAATGGAGCAAACAAGTCTTCGGGCTGGCGCGGTTCGAACCACAATTCCATCGAGGGAGCGTTTTCGGTTGCCTGTAACTTGTTAAGCATGGGATGCGCCGCGAGCAGCCGATTCAGCTCCGCAATGGTGGTGCGATGGACATCGGCACCATCTTCCCATGCCAGAATCTCGTTTCTCAACTTCTCCCGAAAGTCTCGCATGGCCTCCAATGTTCGCCGTGCGGGGGCTGATTCGCCCGCCTGGTGTTGAAGGTTCGCCATCTCACGAGAGCTCAGAAGCCCAGCTGCCTGAAACCACCGTAAGAGCGCTCTAAGATCAGAGAGCAACTCCATGGGCTCGCCGTTCTGAACCGGGCGCGTATTCAGAAAATCCAGGGCTAGATGGTTGCCGACGAAGAGAAACCCGTCTCTCCAGTCGGAATCGGGAATTGGCCTACTTTGTCTCATTTTTTGTCCCTCTAGATTGTAACACCGATAATGTATCTTTTTATCGGTTAGCACATCTGATGGTGTGAAACACCAAAACGTCGCTGAGGCGGCACCAGCATAGGGTGCCCGCCAGCAAACTCTCTGAGGAGACACACACTATGACCACGTATCAACATGCCATCGTAGACGGCTCCAAGATCTTTTATCGTGAAGCCGGCCCGAAGACTGCCCCAACCCTTCTCTTGCTGCACGGCTTTCCAACGTCGTCGCACATGTTCCGCAACCTCATTCCGGCCCTGGCCGACCGCTACCATGTGATCGCGCCCGATTTGCCAGGATTCGGCTTCTCGGATGCGCCCGACCGCAAGCAGTTTCGCTATACGTTTGAACAGTTGGCCAAGGCGATCGACAAGTTCACCCAGACGATCGGTCTTGAACGCTACGGGATTTACGTCTTCGATTACGGCGCACCCGTAGGCCTCCGCTTGGCCCTCGCGCATCCAGAGCGGGTCACGGCGATCATCTCGCAGAATGGCAATGCCTACGAGGAAGGCCTGAGCCAGGGCTGGAACCCGATCCAGAAGTACTGGAAGGAACCGACACCCGAGAATCGAACCGCGTTACGCGACTTCCTCACTCCTGAGGCGACCAAGTCCCAGTACCTTTATGGGGTTCAAGACGAGGCGCTGGTGGCGCCGGAAGCCTACCAGCTTGACTCCGCGCTGCTAGCCCGGCCCGGCAACGATGAGATCCAGCTCGATCTGTTCCTGGACTATGCCAGCAACGTCGCGCTCTACCAGAAGTTCCAGCAGTACTTCCGTACAAAACGGCCTCCACTGCTGGCGGTCTGGGGTAAGAACGACCCGTTCTTTCTGCCGCCCGGGGCTGAGGCGTTCAAGCGAGACAATCCGAACGCCGAAGTACACTTCTATGACACCGGTCACTTCGCGCTGGAAACGCATCATCGCGAAATTGCCGAAACCATTCGGGAGTTCCTCAATCGCAAGCTAACCAAGCAGGCCAGTGCTGCGTGAGGATGATTCACGAACTCAGAGCCCAATAGGGAACTCAGAGCCCAATAGGAAGGTAGGCTCGCCAACTACACTCAACGCAGGGCCGCGGTCTGACGCGGCCCGCGCCTTACTGACATTGCTTGAGGGGGAACACCCATGAAAGTCATTTCTGCAAATGTGGGTCTGCCACGTGAAGTCATCTGGAAGGGCATAACGATCCAGACTGGAATCTTCAAAGACCCGGTGGACGGGCCAGTGACGATAAGGAAACTGAATCTTGCCGGCGATCAGCAAGCAGACCTCACTGTACACGGCGGGGCCGCGAAGGCAGTCTATGCATATCCTGCCGAGCACTACGAGTACTGGAGGGAGACGCTGCCAGACGTGTCGTTTTCGTGGGGCAAGTTTGGCGAGAATCTCACGACCGAGGGGCTAACAGAAGACACGCTTTGCATCGGCGATCGTTTGAGAGTCGGCTCTGCCGTTCTGATGGTTACTCAACCCCGTATGCCCTGCTACAAACTGGGTCTACGATTTGAGCGCGACGACATGATCAAGCGTTTCTTGACGAGTCAGCGAAGCGGTTTCTACTTTTCCGTTATCGAGGAAGGGGAAGCCCAAGCGGGATCGAAGGTTGAGATTACGAGCCGAGATCCCCATCGAGTCGCTGTCGTGGAGATCGTGCGCCTCTACCTTCGCCAAGCACAGGATCAAAAACTCCTTCACCGCGCGATGAACGTTAGCGCACTGCCACAGAATTGGAAAGCCGAACTGGCAACGAGGGTGGATCATTTCTGATGGATGTGCTTACCGTATATTGACCACCATCGAAGCGGCCCCGAGCACGCGGCCCTGCCGGGGTTCTTGAAACGAATGCGATAAGGCGCAGACCACTGGAGTCTGACCCAGGGCCCAGCTTGAGTTGCAACTTGTCCGCCAGTCCAGAATTGCTGCCCACAAAAAAAGGCGGCAAAGCCAAGCTCCAAAGAGTGACAATCCAAGTAGAACCTCCCCGTCGCGAGATGCCGGTAAGCGGCATCGCTCCTTAGAGCAGAACCCACGATAAGTCGCGAGTAGCTCTCATTGGCGCTGCTAATCCGCTTCGAGTGCAGCTATTCTGGCGCGGATTGTTTCCTTGAGTTCGTTGAGAGCTTTACCTTCATCAGAATTGGCGATTATTCGCACGGCCTCAAGATCGCTAAGACTGTTCTTCAGTGACCGGAGAAAGGCTTTGTGGGTGAGATCGGACGATTTGGTCACTTGTCGGCCGGCATTTCATCGCTCCCGGATAAAACATTGCTTATGACTCTGACGATAGGCTGTTTAGACGCAAAGGGATAAACACAGAATACCTCACCCGGTGTAATGCAGTCTCTTCAGAGGATCGCTGCCTTGCCGCTCTCTGGTGGCGTCTCGCGTCGGGGTGCTTGAAAGAGGCCCCCTGTTTTATCGTGGTCTGATCGTGGTCTACAAAGATACTTCTCTGTAAGTTGGCGTCCCCGACGGGATTTGAACCCGTGTTACCGCCGTGAAAGGGCGATGTCCTAGGCCGGGCTAGACGACGGGGACGCGTGAGGAACAGATCTCTTAAATTCTAGCATCCACGGGCGGATTCAATCAGGAGAGACTGTTGGGCCCGCTAGAAATTCAACAGGTTGCTTTTGACGATCGAGGGCGGGCGAGGGGAGCAACTGGAACGCGAAAGCCGAGTCCTCGGCGACCAGCATCAGATTGGGAACCGGGAGCCGTAGCCTATTGCTCCACTCCCCGTTGCGCGATTCCTATATTGTCGCGCGTGCTGTTCTTGACCATGTACATCATCTCGTCGGCTTGACGGATGATGTCATGGGGAGATTTGGCGTCGTGTGGATACGTGGCAAGTCCCATCGAAGCCCGCACGTTCAGATTCAATCCTTCTTCTTTGCAGAAACAGCTGGCTCGTAGACTGTCTCGCAGTCGATGAGCGACAACCAGCGCCTGATCTTTTCCGGTCTGCGGGAGTAGAACTACAAATTCGTCTCCGCCGTAGCGGAACGCGAAATCAATTAATCGCAGCTGCGCCTTGATCAGATACCCGATCTCTGCCAGCAATTTGCTGCCGATGAGGTGCCCATGGGTATCGTTCACGCTCTTGAAGTGGTCGAGATCAATGAACAGAACAGAAAATTCATACGCAAAACGGGCCGAGCGGTAAACCTCAGTCTCCAGCGTCTTATAAAGATGGCGCGCGTTAAAAAGCCCCGTGCAGTCATCGGTAATGGTCAGTTCCTGAATCTTCTCCACCGAGCGGGCGTTTTCAATGGCGATCGCGGCGTAGTCGCACAATGCCTGCAGGAAGAATTCTTCCTCGTGGGTGAAGTGGGCCATGTCAACATTCACCAGTTGAATCACGCCCAACACTCGCAACTTCGACTTCAGGGGAACACAGATAATGGAATGGGTTTCGAGCTGCGTGACTTCGTCGATGCGCTTGGTGAACCGCTTGTCAGCGCGCACATCGGGAACTACCAGCTTTTCACCGTATTTGGCCACGTGTCCGGCGATTCCTTCGCCGACCTTCAGCCGGACGTTCTTGAGGGCATCCGATGCCGCGCCTACCGCGATCGCGAAGTAAAGCTCCATCTTCGCCTCTTCCACCATGAGCAAAGACCAGGTGTCCGGGCGGAAATACTCCGCCATCTTCTCCATGATCGTCTGCAGGATGGAATCGAGGTCCAGCGACGACGTCAGCGCCTTCGCGACATCGTGAAAGATATGCAGTTCCTGCGTCTGCCGGGCGGTCTCCGCTCCTGTAGCGTGGGACATCAAAAGGGTCCTTTATTGGCAACCAGTTGAGTGATTATAGGCACCGCTCGGAACCAGGAGCAATGAACCTTAGTAACGCCGGAGGCGCGACTCAGCGAAAAGCCTGAGCTCCCCTCGAATCAATTTCTTGACCCACGGGGACCTTTGCTATTTTTCGAAGGGTGGGAAACGGTCGCATGGTGGGAGGCAAAGCCCCGGAGGGAAACTTCTAATCCGCAATTCGCATGGTAGGACCGATGTCGCAGCACGATTTTAGATGGGTTAGCGAGACCGTTCTTGCCATTCGCCCTTGTTCTTTCCCCATCCACCGCGAGTAACCTCCGTTCCGGTGCAAGACCCCTTGGTTACCCTGAATTTCATTGCCTCAATGTGGCTTCTTTGATAGCCTTCTTGAGACCGCAACATATTCATTTCATGGCCCTTGTGGTGCGAAACGGTTCCTGTTCAGCCCGCCAGGCCAAACCTTCCCAGGGCCTTTTGAAGGAGAGCTACATTGCCATCGAAGAATCGGTACCTTTTTACGTCGGAGTCTGTCACCGAGGGTCATCCCGATAAGATTGCCGACCAGATTTCCGATGCCGTCCTCGACGCCTGCCTGGCTGAGGACCCCTCAAGCCGTGTTGCCTGCGAGACCTTAACGGCAACCGGCTTGGTGGTTGTTGCTGGTGAAATCACCACCAAGGCCTACGTTGAATTGCAAGCCCTGGTGCGCGGTGTGATCGCCTCCATTGGTTACGACAATGCCCTCTACGGTTTCGATTCCAATACTTGCGCGGTTATCTCGAGCATCAACAAACAGTCCGGCGACATCGCCCTAGGCGTCGATACCGGTGGCGCCGGCGACCAAGGAATGATGTTTGGTTATGCGTGCAATGAAACGCCGGAATTGATGCCGATGCCGATTTCGTTGGCGCATAAGCTCACGATGCGCCTGTCGCAGGTGAGGAAGCAGGGGAAGCTGCCGTATCTGCGGCCCGACGGCAAATCCCAGGTCACCGTTGAGTATGACGCACAGGGCAAACCGGCGCGCGTTGATGCAGTGGTAATTTCCACCCAGCACTCTGAGACCATCAGCAGCGAAGAACTTCGCGCCGACATTCTGAGGCATGTGATTCAAGCCACGATCCCCGCCGAACTGCTCGATGCGGACACCAAGTACCACATTAATCCGACCGGACGTTTTGTCATTGGCGGGCCTATGGGGGATACAGGTCTCACCGGCCGCAAGATTATCGTCGACACCTACGGCGGCATGGGACGTCATGGCGGGGGAGCCTTCAGCGGGAAGGATCCGACCAAGGTGGATCGCTCGGCGGCGTACATGGCGCGTTACATCGCAAAGAACGTCGTGGCAGCTGGCCTGGCCGACCGTTGCGAAGTGCAACTTGCCTATGCCATCGGCGTGCCCGAGCCGGTGAGCGTGCTCATCGACACCTTCGGTACGGGCAAGATCGATTCCGAAAAGATTGCCGATCTAGTTCGCGCGAACTTCAAACTGACCCCCAAAGGCATTATCGAATCCCTGAAGCTGCGTCGTCCGATTTATTGCAAGACGGCTGCGTACGGACACTTCGGACGCAACGATGCAGACTTTACTTGGGAAGCGACTGACAAGGCCGCTCAGTTGGCCGGCGAAGCAGGTCTGCGTGAGCCTGCTCTAGCGGGAGCAAAGAAGTAAAGTTTCTCGAAGAACTGCCGTTAGTTTAAGCAAGACGCTAAACCAGGAGCGGCTCATTTCGGTAACGGAGTTAGCCATCGACGCGGGACCAGGTTTTAGAAGAATCACCAGTAACTAGCCACTAGGAGATATATGTCAACAGTAAGCGCCACGACGTTGCAGTCTGACATCAAGAGCATCGATTTCGCGGATTTGGGGAAGAAGCGAATCGAGTGGGCCAATCAGTCGATGAAAGTTCTGCAGATTATTCGTAAGGAGTTCATCAAGAATCAGCCCCTGAAAGGCGTGCGAATCTCTGCCTGCCTGCATGTGACCGCTGAGACCGCGAATCTGGCCATCTGCTTGCGGGACGGCGGCGCCGAGGTTGTGCTGTGCGCGTCGAACCCACTCTCTACCCAAGACGACGTTGCCGCATCGCTCGTGCGGGATCACGGTATCTCCGTTTTTGCCATCAAGGGAGAGGACAACGATACTTATTACAACCACATCCTGGCTGCGCTCGATCACAAGCCGCAGATCACCATGGACGACGGTGCCGACCTGGTCAGCGTGCTACACACCAAGCGCACTGACGCTCTTTCCGACGTGATCGGAGGCACCGAAGAGACCACGACTGGCGTTATCCGGCTGCGTGCCATGGCGAAGGAAGGCGTGCTGCGGTATCCGATCGTGGCCGTCAACGATGCCGACACCAAACACCTCTTTGACAACCGTTACGGTACCGGACAGTCCACGATCGACGGCATCATCCGCGCGACCAATTTCCTGCTTGCGGGATCGAAGTTTGTCGTTGCTGGCTATGGCTGGTGCGGACGCGGCCTGGCCTCGCGTGCTCGTGGCGCTGGTGCCGAGGTGATTGTCACTGAAGTCGATCCGACTAAGGCGCTTGAGGCCACTATGGATGGCTTCCGCGTGATGTCTATGATCGACGCCGCGAAACTGGGCGACGTCTTCTGCACAGTCACTGGCAATAAGAATGTGCTCGGCAAAGACCACTTCGACGTGATGAAGGACGGCGCGATTATTTCTAACTCCGGCCATTTCAACGTGGAGATCGACATTCCGGCGCTAGAGAAGATGTCATCGTCGAAGCGCACAACGCGCAACTTCGTCGATGAGTACTCGCTGAAGGATGGCCGCAAGATTAACCTGCTAGGGGAGGGCCGCCTCATCAATCTAGCCGCCGCCGAAGGCCATCCACCATCCGTCATGGACATGAGTTTCGCCGACCAAGCGCTGTCCGCCGAATTCATGGTGAAAAACTACAAGGACCTGGAAAAGAAGGTCTACAAGGTTCCAGACGAGCTCGACAAGCGGGTGGCCCGTTTAAAACTCGAATCGATGGGAATCAAGATCGATAAACTGACTCCCGAGCAGGAAGAGTATCTGTCCGGCTGGAGCGAAGGGACATAGTGGCCGTTGGCCGGTTTGCCTGAACGGGCGGCGCAAGCCGCCCCTTTCGGTTTTATGCGGTCCTACTGGAACTTACGAGCGGGGGGAAGGGCCATTCGACTCCCTCCGGCCGTGCTTAGCCAAAATACCGGAGTGAAAATTTTACCGACAAGAAACCCAGTGCGGTGTGCCTGGGCGCAGAATGAGCTGGCGATCGAATATCACGATCGCGAATGGGGCGTTCCGCAACATGATGATCGCGTGCTGTTCGAGTTTTTGGTGCTCGAGGGCGCCCAGGCTGGTCTGAGCTGGGATACGATTCTGCGGAAACGCGAGAACTATCGTTCCGCGCTCGACGGATTCGATCCGCAGAAGATCGCGCGTTACTCCAAACGCAAGCTCGATGTGCTGATGCGAAACGATGGCATTGTGCGCAATCGGCTGAAGGTTGCCTCCGTCGTGAAGAATGCGCAGGCGGTTCTGGAATTGCAAAAGGAGTTTGGATCGTTGGATCGGTTTGTGTGGCAGTTTGTGGGCGGCAAGCCCCAAGTAAATGCCCGCCGCGAGCTACGCGAGGTACCGGCAAGAACTCCGGAATCCGATGCGATGAGCAAAGCCCTGCAGGAGCGAGGGCTCACCTTCGTGGGATCAACAATTTGTTACGCCTTTATGCAAGCAGTTGGGATGGTGAACGATCATCTCGTGACATGTTTTCGCTATCGCCAAATGCAGTAGCGCGGTCATAACTTGCTGTGGTTGCGAACTGCAGTGACGACTTGGCGGATCGCCTTGGCAACGTCTTCCGGCGCCTCCAAGTTCATGTTGTGGCCGCACGGAAGGATTACCTGCCGGCTATTCCCGGATAGCTGGGTGAGATTGCGCTGACCCTGTTTTCGCTCCTGCTCATATTGCGCGGCTGAAATGTCGAGATCGGCGTCAGTGTAACCACCCTCGGCACGCGAGAGGACGACAACGGGAATATCGCCCAGGGTCCCTGCTTGCGGAGCAGCCAGCCATCTTGCAAAGTATTCGCCAGACCATTGAGTCTCGCTCTGCTGAGCGTCGTAAACGCCTGGTTGTTGTTGTGCCCAGAGTTGCATCTGCTGCTCGAGTTCAGGCAAGACCTTGAACATCGGATCGAGGTTCTTCAGCTCTGGGGGCAAGTCTTCCGAGCGAGTCCCGGGCTTGTCTGACGGCTCGAGAGCCTCACGGGGCTTGGGAATCGGCATGCCTTTTGCGTCTTCGCCGAGCCGCAGAGTCTTTTTCGGTCCAATCGAAACCCGCAGGCCTTCATGTGCGGAGTCGACGAATACCATGCCAACTACTTCCTGGGGATAAGTCAATGCGAAGTTTCGCGCAACCGGGCCACCGTAGGAGTGTCCGACGAGCAAGAATGGACCGGATTCGCCAAGTTTTGTGAGGGCGTCGTGGAGTTCGAGATTGATTTGCGCGAAGGTACGCGGCTTCGGGCCGGTGTCGCTCCAACCGTACCCGGCGCGGTCGTAGGTGCAGATGCGGGTAAAGGACGCGACCTTTTCCTGAACGAGTATCCAATCGAAAGAATAGTCGCCCAGGCCGTTCTCTACGACTACGGTGGGACTGCCCTTTCCCGTGCAATGGACGTGGAGCTTATGTCCGCCGAGATCAACCAGTGTGCCCGGCGACGGTGGGGTCGTGGCTAATGCGAGCTCAGGCAAAAGAACGATGGCAAGAGCTGTCGCGTGCATTCGGCCCATTGGGGTCCTCCGTGAGCAAGGGATGGGTACGCGCGGTGGTGGGAAATAGTTCGTCAAAGGGTAAGAAAGGAACGAGCCTGGGGATGAATTCAGGCGATGTGGGGATGTGCGGATGAGGAGCTTCGCGGTAAAAAGCGAGAGGGCCTGAGAATCCTGCTCTGTCGAGAGGATTACTCAGGCCGATTTCGTTTACGGGAGACGGCCGACAAATTCGGTGGAGCGATGATTCGGCGTATGCGGCCCAACCCCCACCGGGACGGTTCTTATCCCTTTCGCACATTGATTGAGCCGTCGCCGGTATGGACGGTGATCAATTTTCCCCCGCCGTTGAGCTTGCCGCGCACTTCGCTTCCTTTGATTCTTCCTTCGGTAGTCATTGGCAGATTTACGTCAATGTGTCCATCGCCTGTTCGCAGGTACAAGTCCGCAGAAAGATTCTCAGGAAGTTCCAAGCTAATGCTGCCATCCCCTGTGTGCAGCATCCATTCTTCGGCTAGGGTCGATCCGGCGGTGGCTCGAGCCTCGACACGGCCATCGCCACTCTTCAGGTTGAGCGCATCGAAGCGACCGTCGACCGTGATGTGGCCATCGCCCGTGCCCGCGTGAAGATTGCCGTCTACCCGGTGGATCTCTTCTGCACCATCCCCGCTACTTAGATCCATCTCCCCCTTGAAGTCAGCCAACTCGATTCGTCCATCGCCCGTGTGCAGCTTAACCCGGCCCTGGCGGGGCATATGGATGTTGATATCCACTCGATGGCTGGTGAAGTTGAAGTTCACCACGTTGTGAGGGAAATGTAGATTGATTTCGACGGTGTCTCCAGACTGCCGTTCCTCGACGTTGAGTCCACCGGGACCAAACTTGAAGTGCGAACTGACGACGGTGGCCTCGATGTTTTTCTGGTCCCAGGTGTCGACATGGATGTTCGCGTCGGAGGTTTCGACGCGCAAGTCTGGCGTGCCCGAAAGGGTGTAAGTCTTCGACCATTGCTCGGCGCGGGCGGCAACCGAATGGGCCAGGACGACGGCCAGAATAAACATTCCAATCTTCTTCATTGTTCCTCCTGCAGGGCAGACGGGTGCCCATTGATAGACGTAGGTACGACGGAAAGGTGAGAAAGGTTCCCGGAGAATTTATTCGCGCTCGGAGCCCAATCGCTTCGGGGTCAGTGGGCCTGATCGCCTCTTGCGCGCAAACGAAGAGGAGTTTTTACCATTCTTTACGCGAAAATCAACTTGCGAAGCGCGTCTTATCCATAAGAGCCACGAAACAGGGGTTCGGGCCATTCCAAAACAGGAAGGTGCCGTATGCAGAAGAATGAGCCTCAACCATGGGAAGAGCTGTACGCAGAAGCAGTTTTCGAGACTGACCCCAGCAAACTTGCCGACCGGATCAACACCGCCCAGGAGGAGCTCCGCAGGCGGTGGCAGACGTTGCACCAGCCACCACTTCGCAACGACCGCGAACGACAACGCATCGAGGACGCGATCAGAACGCTGAATTTGATCAGTCAGACGGTGCTGGAACCACCGGCGTGATGGTGGTCAATAAGGGCCCGATCAGAACGGCATGGAAAGCAGGAAACTTTGCCTGAGGAGAAGGCTTCTGCTTGGGGGGGCAGGAGGCTAGTCGGAAGTCTGGATCTGCATGGTTTCATCAATCGAGATTTCCGACGGTCCGCCTCCCTCCCCGGACCGCGTCGCGATGACCCGAAAGCCGGAGGAACTGGCTTCGATATTGTAAGAATAATAAGGAGGCCGTGCGCCCCGGATGGTAAGGTAGTGCGCATTGACCAGTTCGTCGATCGAGGAGGCGTACTTGCCCTCGGATGCCATGTAACTGCGTTCCGCGTTGGCGATGGATAGTAGGTCGCCTTTTACGCCCGCGATCTCGGGTGCGGACTTGAGCGTGCCTCCGGGAACGGATCCGGCGAGCGTCTGCGATTGCTTAGCGTAAAGGTAGATTCCGATAGCGATCGCAATCAAGGTGACGAGCAGGCCGAACATGCGTGCCATAAATCCCCTCCAAGTAATTCCATCCCGTTGAGGTAGCCCGGGCAAGTGACCGGAGTTCAGGGACAGGTGTGCGGGATGGAAGCCGGCAGTGCGGATCCGCACCAGGTTCCAAGGCCTGGATACATTCCTCGGGCTAACGCCCGGGCCTTAGGGTTCGCCCAAGCGCGTCTGTGCGATCGGAGATGATTCCATCCACTCCCCATTCGGCCAGGCGAACCATGTCGGAAGCGCGGTTCACCGTCCAGACGTATAGATGTTTTCCTGCATCGTGCACCTCGTCTAACAACCTGCGGGTCGTGAGCGACCGATGTGCGACGACGCATTCGATGGGCAGTTCCCGCCAGCGACGAAGCTGACGCGCACTCTCGCAAATCAGTCCTAAGGGAACCGTCGAGTCGAGACGCTCAAATTCCAACAGTATGCCTGGCTGAAAAGAGGAGACGACAAACCCTTTCTTCGGAGAATGCCGGGAAAGCAATCGATGGAGCTGCGATTCCACCCCAGGCACCTTCAGCTCAATATCGAGAAATCCAATGGGGGAGTATCGCTCGAGGACAGCCCGAAGGGTGGGCAGCGCCGGAAGTCGGGAGGCAGCCGTTTTCGAAATCCTCTGTCGCCCGAATGTTGGGTTGTGGCAGACAACTCCAATGCCATCGCAGGTCAATCGCACGTCAAACTCAAAGCCGTTACATCCATGCTCCAGGGCAAGATCAAAGGCAGCCAGAGTGTTCTCTCGAGCCGAGCCTGAGCCCCGTGAGCCGCGATGGCCAAGCAGGAGCATGGGGCGTGATTCTAACTGAGATCCGTGGAATCTGACGAGGGGCAGGGCATCTGCTAGGGGGAGCGAGCTCATAAACGCATGGCATGATGGGCCTCGGTAACTCTCAGGCGGCCCCAATGGGCGGGGTTTAGTTTCGCCTGGCGATTTTGGATCGAAACGAGCCGCATCGCATCGCCCGGCTTGCGCATCTAAAACTTGACAGTAGAAGACTCAACTAGCATAATAATCCAGAGCGCAAATTGTGAGTAGTTGAATATAAAGCACTTATAAGACCCGGTAGGACAAGTAGAGGCGACCAGGCTTCAGAAAAGCAAGATCAAAGTTGAGCGCCTGATGGGCCGAAGCCAGGGTTTCAAGCGTTTACCAAGGAGAGCATTATGGCCAAGATTATCGGAATTGACCTGGGGACGACCAACTCTTGCGTTGCAGTTATGGAGGGCGGCGAGCCCAAGGTCATTGCCAACGAAGAAGGAGGCCGAACTACGCCGTCGATTGTCGCCTTTACCAAGACCGGGGAGCGGCTTGTAGGACAGGTGGCCAAGCGGCAGGCCATTACCAATCCAGAAAACACGGTCTATTCGATCAAGCGCTTCATGGGACGCCGCTATGACGAAGTCACTGAAGAAATGAAGATGGTCCCATACAAGGTCGTTCGCCAAGGCGATCACGTGGCCGTCGTTGCCCAGGGCAAGGAATACACCCCGCCCGAAATTTCGGCCATGATTCTGCAAAAGTTGAAGAAGGCGGCGGAAGACTACTTGGGCGAGAAGGTGACTGAGGCGGTGATCACGGTGCCTGCCTACTTCAACGATGCGCAGCGCCAGGCCACGAAAGATGCGGGCCGGATCGCCGGGCTCGATGTGAAGCGAATCATCAACGAGCCAACGGCGGCTGCTCTAGCCTATGGTCTCGACAAAGGGAAGGACGAGACCATCGCCGTCTACGACTTCGGCGGCGGCACGTTCGATATTTCGATCCTTGAAGTCGGCGAAGGCGTGATCGAGGTCAAGGCCACAAACGGAGACACCCACCTCGGCGGCGACAACATCGATCAACGGCTGGTGGATTGGCTTATCGATGAGTTCAAGAAGGATGAAGGGCTCGACCTGCGCGGTAAAGGCAACGAGATGGCGCTGCAACGTCTGCGCGACGCGGCTGAGCGCGCCAAGATCGAGCTCTCGACCACGATGGAGACGGAGATCAATCTGCCATTCATTACCGCGGATGCAAGCGGCCCGAAGCACCTGGTGAAGAAGCTGACCCGGGCCAAGCTAGAAGGCATGGTTGAAGACATCATTCAGCGTTCGGTCGGTCCATGCAAGCAGTGCATGAAGGACGCGGGCGTCGATGCAAGCAAGATCAATGAAGTCGTGCTGGTCGGCGGACAGACACGTATGCCCCGCATTCAGGGGCTGGTGAAAGAGTTGTTTGGAAAAGAAGGACATAAGGGCGTGAATCCCGACGAAGTGGTGGCGGTCGGCGCGGGAATTCAGGGCGGCGTACTCAAGGGCGAGGTGAAAGACCTGCTCTTGTTGGACGTGACCCCACTGACGCTCTCCATTGAAACTCTCGGGGGCGTCGCGACACCGATGATTCCGCGCAACACCACCATTCCGACCAAGAAGACGGAAACGTTCTCAACCGCGGCCGACAGCCAGACTTCGGTCGAGGTCCATGTGTTGCAGGGCGAGCGTCCGATGGCGGCACAGAACCGTACGCTGGGTAAGTTTCATCTGACGGGAATCCCCCCCGCGCCGCGTGGCGTGCCGCAGATTGAAGTTACGTTCGATATTGATGCGAACGGAATTCTCAACGTGACGGCAAAAGACAATGCCACCGGCAAGGATCAGAAGATCACGATTACGTCTTCTTCCGGCCTGTCGAAGGAAGAGGTCGAGCGCATGGCGAAAGATGCCGAAGCGCACTCGGCCGAAGATAAAGCAGCGCGCGATACCATCGAAGCGAAAAACCAGCTCGACTCGATGGTGTATCAGATCGAGAAGATGTTGAAAGAGCAGGGCGACAAGATTTCCGGTTCCGATCGCGGCGATATCGAGAATGCGCTGGCCGACGCGAAAAAGGCGCTGGAGTCGAACGAGAAGGCACAGATGGATCGCGCCCGCGAGACTCTGACCCAGGCTTCACACAAGCTGGCTGAGCAGATGTACAAGTCGGCGCAGGCGCAGACACCGCCTCCGGGCGGGGAGGCTGGGCCGAGCGCCAGCGAAGGTGGTCCGCAACCTGGCGGCAACGGTGAGGCCAAGAAGGATGAAGGCGTAATCGACGCCGAGTACGTGGACGTGGACAAGAAATGAGCTGCTAGCCATGAGCTGCTAGTAAGCGAACTTCTCGGCCATGGGTTCACGCTGATAAACACGGGGCAGAACCTCCGTGAAATCCGCGTGAATCTGTGGCTTTGATTTTGGGGATCTAGATAAGGGGAATGAAGTGGAGTTTCGAATCAAAGATCAAGACTATTTCTTAGCATTTCTGGAGCAGGAGAAGCGTTGGTACGTCTTTGCCCCGACCGAACTCGGAGTGCATCGCATTCCGGTGTACGTCGATGCGGAGAAGTGGGGAAAGCCAGTGGTGTTGGAAGGCGAGACGCATCTGGCATCCTAAGGTGGAGGTTAAGAACCTTGCACGCCCACATGGCACCACGGGAAATCACAGAGGGTTGTAGAGTGCTGAATGGGGAGCGCTGACTGCTAGCTTATGCCGGCCACTGGCAAGAAGGACTATTACGAAATCCTCGGAGTAAAGAAGTCTGCCTCGGCGGACGACATCCGCAAGGCGTTCCGCAAGCTTGCGCGGAAATATCATCCGGACGTCAATCCCGGAGACAAAGCTGCAGAGGAAAGATTTAAGGCTATTTCCGAAGCCAACGACGTTCTCAGCGATCCCAAAAAGCGGAAGATCTACGACCAGCTGGGCTTCTATTCCGACAACATCGATCCCGCAGCCGCCGAGGCTTATGCCCGTGGCGGCCCGACCGGAGCCGGTGGTTTCGGGGGATTCCCTGGTGGACAACAGCCGGGAGGAGGGGCAGGGGCGGGAGGCTTCGACTTCAGCGGCTTCGATTTCGGAGACATGTTCGAAGGCGCGCGTGGGGGGCGCGCGAGCGCCGGTGGGGGCGGGTTCCGCGATATCTTCGGCAGCATTTTCGGTGGAGGCCGCGGAGGGTCGGCGGTGCAGCAGGGCTCTGAACCGGGGAGCGATCTCGAATATCAGGTGAACGTGCCGTTCTGGACGGCGATTCGCGGAGGCGTGATGCGCCTGAACATCACGCGGCAGGATGTCTGCGGCCATTGCCACGGCAGCGGACACATTGAACAGCCGGGCGTCTGCCCACAGTGCCATGGCAAAGGGACGATTGAGCAGACCAGTGGCCGAATGAAGTTCAACGTGACTTGCCCGCGCTGCGGAGGGACGGGAAAGAATCTTTCGCCTTGCCCGGTATGCCACGGCGAAGGCGTGGTTAGCCGCAGCGAGCCGCTTGAGGTTCGTATCAAGCCGGGAACACGCGATGGGCAGCGCATCCGTATTCCGGGAAAGGGAAACGCAGGCAATGGCGGCGGCCAGCCCGGCGATCTATACGTGATCATCCGTACCGGAAGCCATCCGGTGTTTCGCCGCGAGGGTGACGATATTCACCTCACGGTTCCGGTTACCGCCAGCGAGGCGGGACTGGGCGCTAGAGTTGAGGTCCCAACCATCGATGGACGTGCCCAGCTGAAAATCCCACCCGGCACCCAGTGCGGACAGAAGCTGCGTTTGCGCGAAAAGGGTGTGCCATCTGCGACGAAGGAAGGCGTCCGCGGAGACGAGATTGTTGAGGTGAAGATCACCGTCCCCATGCCGCGTGACGAGAAGACGAAGGAACTGCTGCGCGAGCTGGCGAAACTCAATCCCGAAGATCCCAGGGAAGATCTGTTCAAGAACGTCTAGTGAGCGGATTCTTCCTCCAACTATCCTCACGACTCTGCAGGCGCCCATCCATGCGGTGAACCGGCTTGGCGCCAGGTACCCCCGGTCTTTCTTCGTTCCGGCTTGAGCCAGCCTGACTGGGGAGGTTCCTAGAAAACCCAATGCTGCAAGGCCTATCAGGAGTATCATCACCTGTTTCTGCGGAGCGACTGTGGAATTCAAACCAATTCTTGAGGGGCTATCGTGAGAAAAATTCTGCTGGCATGCATGCTGTCATCAGTGTCGGTGTGTCTTGGGCAAAGCGGGGGCATGGGTGATGCCGCGACGTTTGCAGCGGAGATGATGCGGTACGAAGTCCATCCCAACATCGTGTATCACACGGCTAACAACTTTGAGGCGAAGCTGGATGTGTACACGCCGGCGGAGCCCGCTCAGCCGTCTTCGCCGTCTCCGGTAGTGGTGGTGATCCACGGCGGTGGATGGATTTCAGGCAGCAAAGAAGAACGAGTGCTCGAAATGATGCCGTATCTGCAGATGGGATTTGCGGCGGTTAATGTCGAGTACCGTTTGGCGAAATCCTCGCTCGCCCCCGCCGCGGTAGAAGATTGTCGGTGTGCGCTGCACTGGGTGTTTGCCAACGCGAAGAAATACAACTTCGATCCGAGTCGCGTGGTGCTCCAAGGCGGATCTGCGGGAGGACATCTTGTGCTCACCACGGGAATGCTTACCCCCAAAGATGGTTTCGACAAGCAGTGCTGGACAGATGATGAGGACTACTGGAGCAAGAGCCCGGGAACCGATAAAGATCCGCACGTGGCGGCCATCGTGAACTGGTTTGGCATCGCGGATGTCTTAGATGAATTGCATGGCGCGAACGCCAAGGGATACGCCGTGGTCTGGCTGGGGGGCCAGATGAACGCAGACGAGATAGCTAAGCGTGTGTCACCGATCAACTACGTAAACCGTAACAACCCGCCGATCATCACGATTCATGGCGACAAGGACGCGCTTGTTCCTTACGAGCAATCCGTGCGCCTGCACAAGGCGCTCGATAGAGCAGAAGTGCCAAATCAGCTGGTCACAATACCGGGCGCCGGGCACGGCGGATTCACCTACGAACAAAATCAGGAGGCGTGGACCGCGATTCGGGCGTTTCTGAAGAAGCACGTAAGCGGACTCACAGCCGCTTCACCGGCGAAATGAACGCTTGTGGCCATGAACAGCAACTAGAATCCGACGAATACTGGCTCAGGATCGAGCCGCACGCCCCAGGCCTGTTCAACTCTGGACTGAATTTCATCGCGCAGGGCAACGATTTCAGAGGCCGTGGCTCCGCCGCGGTTGACGATGGCGAGAGTGTGCTTGTTAGAGATCCCAACCGCACCTTGGGAATAGCCTTTGTAGAATCCGGAGTTTTCGACGAGCCAAGCCGCGGAAATCTTGTTTTGCCGTGACAATGCGGGATAGCGAGGGACGTTGAGTCCGCGCGCAGCGGTTTCTTGTTCCAATTGTGCGAACTGCTCAGGCGAGAGGATGGGATTCTTGAAGAAGGATCCGGCACTGCGGCTGTCAGGGTCGTCAGGATTGACGACCATGCCTTTGCGGGCACGAATTTTGAGGACGGCTTCGCGGACCTCGGCGAGCGTGGGAGTGGGGTTCGATTGGAGGAGTTCTTCGAGATCGGCGTAGCGGAGAACCGGGCGTGCTCCGGGCTGCAGCGCATAAGTGACGAGAAGGATGATGTAGCGTCCCCGTTGAGTTGAGTTGAAGGCGCTGGTGCGGTAGGAGAAGCCGCAGTCTTGATTTTGCAATTCGCGCACGCAGCGCTCGTGAAGGTCGTAGGCAAGGACGGAAACGATGGTTTCCGAGACCTCCTGCCCATACGCGCCGACATTCTGCACCGGAGTGCCGCCGACGCTCCCGGGAATGCCGCTAAGGCATTCGACACCTCCATAGTTCTTGCTCACGGACAAAGCGACAAATTCGTCCCAATCGACGCCGGCACCGACGTCGAGGGCAACTATCTCGGGAGCGTTCCCGGTTGTGGCTGGGGGGATGGAAGCATTTGCGGCTCGCTTGATTCGTCGTTCCTTGATGCCACACACGGCGATTCGTACGACCAAGCCATTAAAACCCCGATCGGAGATCACCACGTTGCTGCCCCCCCCAAGGATGAAAAGCTCGAGCTGGCGATCGCTTGCGAACCTGAGGGCTTGTTCCACTTCATCGATGCTGCCGGCGTTTACAAAAAACCTTGCCTGTCCGCCGACACCCAAGGTGGTGAGGGGAGCGAGAGGAACGTTTTCCAGGATTTCGAGATTCACTGTGGTCATCAAACTTGTAGTGTCTGCTAAAGCCGGCTCGGCTTGCTAGTTCTTCTTTCAATGCGCTTTCAGGGCTGGCGTTTCGGGTGGCCTTCGGTGTCGTGAGGTACCTTCTTGGATCGCACGTTGGGTGCATCTTATCTTCTTGCCGACTGTCACTTCATTCACCGCCGGCGCTGGGTCCTTTGTGGCTTTTCCCCAGTTGAGGCGGTGCCTTTGGCGCCCCGCTGGGCAGACGAGGACTGTGGGCGGCAAGCTCGACCCGCTCAAGGGTCAGCCGGGGAGCGAACCGCCTTCAATATACTGGGAAATAAAGCTTTGTTGTTGGTGACGAGGAGGGTTGTTCCACGTTAAGATGCAAACAATTCAGGGGAGTACTCTAAGTTCACAAGGGGGCTTATGTATCCGGAGATTATGGTGATTCCCATGCGGCAGGAACTGACCCGGCTGGGGATCCAGGAGCTGAAAACGGCAGCGGAGGTAGATCGCGAGCTGGCGTCTCAGCAAGGCACGGCGATGGTGGTGGTGAATTCGATTTGCGGGTGTGCGGCCGGGCGAATGCGGCCTGCCGTGCGTATGGCTTTGCAGCATGCTGCAAAGCCCCAGAGGCTGTACACAGTATTCGCCGGGCAGGACGCCGAAGCCACCGAGCGGGCAAGGGCATATTTCACCGGAAAACGGCCTTCTTCGCCATCAATTGCCATCATGCGTAATGGGCAACTGGTTCACATGTTGGAACGGAGCGATATTGAGCACCGAGATTCAACAGATATTGCCGGAGAGCTGAAGAGAGTGTTCGACGAGCACTGCGCGTCCACAGTCTAGCTCTTTATTCAGACTGAGCAAACCAGAGCCGAGTCGCACGACCCCATCTTCCCTTCAAAGAGCGGACGCGTTCGCTAAGTTTTCCCGAGAGCCGCGAAAGGGCTGGGCGCCCTGGGTC
>Ga0097621_100000589_pt1 | contig 25578 bp, 20 predicted proteins | sample KBSMisM72_FD_73165 | JGI IMG/M metagenome (GOLD analysis project Ga0097621, IMG submission 73165) | Miscanthus rhizosphere microbial communities from Kellogg Biological Station, Michigan, USA - KBS Miscanthus M7-2 (version 2) (version 2) | ecosystem: Host-associated > Plants > Roots >... | reverse complement strand
TCTGATCAGCCGCCACCGTCGTGGGACTCGCCGTGATCGTTAGTGTAGGCACTTTCAACGTGCCGCTTCCGGTGAAAAGAGCGCAGCCGGACAGCAGGGCAAGAAATCCAATCAAAATGCTGCAGAGAAATATGTGGAAGATCTTGCTGGGAAAAGGCGAAGTCGCCAAGGTTCTGTCCTCAACTTTCAACTTCAATATGGACTCGCTTGTCGGGCCCTGGGGCATCGACGCGTTGGCAGAATCTTTTAAGTCCGTCAAAAAGCCGCCAGAAAAGGCGGCCCATTATCAACAACTTCAGTCAGCGAATCCTACAAACAGGCCCGGCCCACACGCTTCAGCAACTCAGCTGTAAGTTGGATGCTCAACTCGCAATCAGCGGATGCCCACTTGAATTCTGCCGATGAGCCATCGTGAATTGAGGTCAGCGATCAAGCGCGTTTCGATGCTTTTGCATTCTTAACCTGGAAACCGTCAACTGATTCGCGCTCAGGAGCTGTCCGGGTGTTCTCATCCACAATCAGAACCGGAGATGCGTTTTCGCTCTCATCTGGAAAAGTTTCCTGGAGAACCCAGTGTGGCGAACGTCGTTTCGACAGCAAGGCATCGGTCCATGGAATGTGCGACCGCACGGGTGAAAGATTGTTCAACACCTTCTTCTTCGCCCGGTTGAGCTTGAACCAGCGCAGATAGTTCGCGATAACGTTGCTCATCGTCATCTGAACACCCGCGGCAAAGTTCTGTTCGGCCATGCTTCGCTGAAGTTCGGGGGATTTCAATATGCGAATGAGCTGTTGAGCCAAATCCTCATGATCGCCGATACGGTAGAAGCGGACTGCCATATCTTCATCCGTCACCATGCCGCGAAAATCAGCGATGTCTGCGCAGACAATCGGCACGCCGAATTCGCATGCCTGGTGCGCCGGCCCACTGGATCCTGTAGCAGAATCGTAAGGGAGAACCAATAGCGAGGTTGACTGGAACAACTCCGGGATCGCTTCTTCGGCCACATATCCTTTGAACTCGATGGGGAGTTCCGGAGGCTGCGTATCACGAATCGACTCCCAATATCCCGCGCGGGTATGGTGGTTCGCGCCGGCGATAACCAGCTTCGCCTCAGGGACTTCCTTTAAGACAAGCGGAAAGGCCGCCATAAGCGTCTCGAGCCGCTTGTAGGTTCCCCAATGCCCAATTGCCAGAATGCGTTGGTGTGGATTGCCCCTTTTGCTGAAGTCAGGCGGTTCCGGTGTCGAGGCAAACGTTCCGTGGGTTCCAAGCAGTACGTTTTGCGCAGAGTACTTGTTCACCAGTGTGCGGCGATACCCCGGGAGTAGCACCGAAACGGAGTTCGCTCGCAGCAGGGCTCGTGTGGCGAAGTCAGAGCCGAGCTGGTAAAGCCGTTCCTGTTTCACCCCCGCTGCCGCGAAATCGACATGCTCGATGATGTGGTGAAGCGTGATATGGGTGTAAAAGCCTGCTGCCCGCACCATTGCCGGAATAGAGAGTCCGGCGAATGCGGCAAGTGGATTCTCCGGTGTAGCAAATGACGAGAACACCAGGTTGAACCAGACGATGTCCGGCTTCAACCGGCGAATCGTGTTCAAGAGTCGAATTGGATTTGAAAGCGATGCGAATTTCCAGCAGCGTATAACGTTGAAGCCCGGTAGCTCCGGTTGGGCTCCGATTTCAAGTGGCTTGCCGTTCTCGTCCGTCGCGAAGTCATACTCCGTGAGTTCGTCGGCAAGGATCGTCAGTTCGACATCCGGACGGTTTTTGAGCTCCCGCGCAATGTGGAACGCGTACTCATTGAGTTGTCGACCGCTCGGGGGAAACGTAGCTACCAGACAGATTTTCATCTTGTGGCCCCTAAAAGATACTTATCTGAACGAACGGCCGGATCTGTTGACTATGTCCGCCCGGGAAGTTAAAGAAAGTCTCCGTTTGTATGCCGCCTGAGAACCGGATCGGGTATTGCAGCACCACCTCGCCGGATTCATCTCGGAATTTCCGCTTGAATGGCCGCGCGTACGAAAGGGAGAAACCGTTCTGCGTCGCGTCGTAGACGTGAAAACTCCGAGTGCTCGAGAATGCTGTGCTTGCCTGAAGGTCCCAGTTCCGTCTCGGCTTGAAATTTACGGAGGCTGCTGGACGAACATCCTGCGCAATAGCCGACCTTCCGTGGACCACTCGCCACGCCCGCAGGTCCTCGAGCATTCCGCGTACCATCAAACGTTCTGAGAATCGATGTTCGAAACCGATGTAGGAAGATGTCAGATAGTCTTCGATCTCTGCGGGATGAAAGACCTGGTCGCCTGCCCCCCAGCCGGTCACAAGCGCGTTTTTCCCCCACGGTGCACCAACTCTGAAGTTCAGTGCAGAGGCAAGAACACGCGAATGTTCATTCGTGTCAGTGAATGGCCCGCTCTCGCGAATCAAGTATCCATTAACCGAAAGCGCATTGAAGAAGGAACTTGTGTTCATGTAGACGAACGTGCGAAAGAGATTCTGGTTAATCTCGCGGGGAGAGAGCGAGTCGCGCCGCATGGTCGTCTGAACGCCCCCGCTGAACGTCACAATGTTCCTGCCCAGGCTGACGCTTGGATTCAGGGCAAAGTTGATCGTCCAATCAGTGGTGTTGCGGTTCGCGATGGAGTTCGTCGCGGGTACTGAAATTTGGCCGCGACTGTTCCGAATTTGGAAGAATCCTCCCGGCTCCGGCAGCTTTCCTACGTGCAGATGGAATGCGTTCGTCGATTGCGTCTGTAGCTGTGAACGCGGCGGCGGAAGCAGCGATGTGTCCGTGCTGGGAACGACAAAGCTAGCGTCCAGCTTCGAGTCCAGAACATAGACCGTCGAGTCCTCAAAGAGCGGCTTCATCTGGAAATCTGAAAGAACGCTGACCTGGGGCGTTATGCGCAGTCCTTCGTTCGCCCCGGCCTGTAGCAGGCTCGTTGTCGCTGACTCGTCTTCGCCCTCGGCACCAGACGCTTGTGCAAACGATGTTAGCGCCTCCACATTGCGATGCTCCTGCCGGTACAGATTCGCTTGTGCCAGCAGGTACTGATAGTCGGGCGCGCTATCCGCGTCAGTCTTGATTGCAGCCAATTCGGCGTTCGCCTTCGTGGTCTCTCCCAGAGCAAGATACGTATTTGCCAGCCCTATGCGCACCGAAGTGTCGGGAGCCCCAGCTGCCTTCGCGTGCTGGATATAGGTTTCGGACAGCTGATAATCGTGCAGAGAGCGGAAGATATCCGCTGCCTGAATATATTGGCTGCCAGTCGGAGGCAGGGAATCGCCGGCCGCTGCTTCCATCATCGCTAGCGCAACTTCACGTTGAGCGTCGTCGTTACGATCCTGTTGAGCCATCGTGTGTGCAATGGCCAGGCGGACGCTCACCCGATTGGCCTGTGGCAACTCCAGTGCTCTGCGGTAGCGGTCCATTGCTGCCTTGCTGTCTCCAAGTTCAGCCAGCGCCTGGCCCGTCGATATGAAGGTTTCGCTTTGGATCGACTCTGCATATGGATTGTTCGGCGGCGGAGCAGCAGCGGCCACCTTTTCCGCCACCTGCACATACTGGAAAGTCTCATCTCGTTTCCCAAGGAAAGCATACGAGCGCGCCAGCATGGCGGGAATGGCCGGGTTGTCGGGGCCGTATTTCTCCGCAACCTTCAACTCATCGATCGCGTCGTGGTAGCGGCGAGCGCCAAAGAGCGTACCTGCAAGCCCCAGGTGTAGCGCCGGGTCATCGGGAGTGAACTTCAGTGCCGCCTTGTATTCGTTGGCGGCCTTGGTGAGACTGCCCTCGCGCCCATAAGCCGTGGCTCGAATTACGTGCACGTTCTTCGAGTCCCCCATGATTTGCTCGGCGAGATTCGCATGACGAATCGCCGCCTGTGATTTGTGCAGATTCAGATCGGCATATGCCATTCCAAGATTTGCTTCGCCGTTCTTCGGGTCGCGCTTCAATGCTGCCTCGAAATCGGCAGCTGCAGCGTCGGGCTTGTGCATGTCATTACGCATGTAACCGCGGTTCACGTAAGCGGTCACCATTTCCGGGTCGCGCTTCAGTGTCTCCGTGAAATCCTGCTCCGCTTCTTCTGACTTCTCCTGGTGCTTGTGGACGTATCCCTGCAGCAGTGGAATGTCCGGCTCCTTCGGCAGTACATCCATGTACTGCTGCGTCAATGCAAGAAGCTCGTCCCACTTCTCCATGTGCATGAGGTCATAGCCCAGGTAGACGACAACATCCCGATCATGCGGCAGAACCTTCAGAGCCTGCTGGCCAACCTTGGCGGATTGCTCGTAATCGCCCCTGAAGCTGAGATACCGCTCCTGCTCACGCAGAAATTGAGGCTCGCTTGACATGTCGGGAGTCGACCGGCTGAGCCACTTGCCTGCCAATGCGAGATCGTGTGCCTCGATTGCGGCATTCATCGCACCTGCCACCACCATCGCGCTCTTTGGGGATAGCTCAAATGCTTTCGCATACGACGTTTCCGCCTGCTTGTAGTGGTGGCGGGCTGTATATAGATCGCCCAGCGCGGCATATCCAACCGCGAGGTTAGGTTCAACCTGTATCAGGCGCTGGAAATATTTCTCCGCATCCTCGTCCCGGCCCGCGGCTCGAGATGCGTACCCGAGTGATATAAGAGCGAATCGGTTCTTCGCATCAATGGCAAGAATCTTCTTGTAGGTCGAGATCGCCTCCTCCGTCCGTCCCAGCTTCATCAGCACATCACCATTCAGCTGGAGCCCGCTCGGATTGTGGCTGTCGATCGCCAGAGCGTCTCTCACATCCGCCAGCGCTCCACTGGGATCTCCCGAAGCCAGCTTGATCTGCGCTCGAAGTCGCAGAAATGGTGCGCGGTTCGGACCCTGCTCACTGAGCTTGCCGATCGCATCCTTTGCCACCGCGACCTCTCGCTGAGAACTTTGATCATCGCGTTGTGACTTGTACAAGTCCGAAAGGTTCATGTGGAGCTGGATCCCGTACAGAGGTCCCTCGACGGGCTCGGCAGGAAGATGGTCAATTGCGATCTTGTACTCGCGAATTGCCTCTGGTGTCTGATCGTGAATTCGGGCGATTTCTCCCTGGATTGCATGCAGTCTGTAGTTGTTTCCGTCGATACTCGCGGCACGTTTCAGGAACGTGTCTGCCTGCTGCGTGGATCCAGCCGCCACCTGTGCTTGCGCCGCAGATAACTGCAGATTCAGATCCTTCGGCATAGCATTCGCCGCCTGCGCATACGTGTGCGCGGATTGTTCCAGCTTTCCGTCGAGCTGATACGTATAGGCCAATTCAGCCGTGATATCAGGCCTCGGATGACGGATCGACTTCAGTGCTGCAATAGCCTCTGGATATTTTCCTTGTTCGCGGAAGTATCCAGCCATGGCCCGCTGTACCTCGGGATTGTCCGGGGCACGTTTCCTCGCGGCTTCGAGGTACTTGTTCGCCATGTCGGGCTTGTTTAGGCGTTCATAGGAGATGGCGAGCAGTAGTTCCGATCGAGCGTCAGGGTGGGCCCGCTCTGCTTGCCCCAGGGCATCGAGGGCGGAGTTGTAGTCTCCCGCTCGCATGAACAGGTCGCCTAACACCAGCGCGTCATTGGCGCGCTTCGGATTCGCTGCCAACACTTGCTTCAAAAGTTTTTGTGCTTCATCGTTCTTGCCCATTGCGGCGTACGTTTGCGCCAGTCCAGAAAGACCGTCCAGCGAGGATGGGCTCAGCTTTAGCCCATGAGAATACGCATCAACCGACTGCTGGAACCTCGCATTCAAGCGAGCTGCATATCCAAGCAGGAACCACAGCTGTGGATCGTTGGGCGCGGCCTGTGCCGCACGCTGAGCATATTCGAGAGCATGTACCTTATCGCCGCGTTGCAAAGCCTGCTGCGCGGCCCGGCCCAGTCGGGCGTTTTCGATGTTCGAGCCCCATCCAAGATTGGATTCTTGCCCCTGCGCTTGCTTCTGTGCTGGTTTTGAGTTCTGGTTAGGTTTTTCAGGTCCGATCTCATACGTCTGCGCCTTCAAGGTGCAGACAATGGCGAGCAATACCGCCAAGCAGGCAGAATTTAGAAATCTAGCTTTCAATTTCAAAGAAGTTCACCTAGTCCGCTCGTTAACTGCAAGAGTTCACACAGCCGCGAACTCACGGTGACTGGTTAGATTCAGAAATGCCCCTCAAATGTTGGCTGGATTGTTGATGCTGGCCAAATCCGCACACATCTTCAAAGTCATACGTTTCCGTCATTTTGCCCCCGGCATGCAACCGATACCGCCCAATTGTGAATCGAATGCAAAAGGCTCAGAGATACGGGGGGCTTGCAGCGCGGTTTTACATCATGGCACCGGAGCCAGACTTTTTCCCGATCGACCAATCCATGAGAGGAACCTGTGCAGAAGTCTGAAGCGCACTTATCCAGACGTCCGATACCGCTTTCCTTCATCCTGATGGCAGTTTTACTGGTTCACCTGCCTCTTATGGTGATGAAGCTGCCGTTGAAGTCGTACGACACAAATTTCCATATTTTCTTCGCGTCCCACTATCTGCAGCACTGGTTCGATCCCTGGAATACGAAGTGGTACGCAGGCTTCTCCCAGGCCACCTATCCGCCACTGCCGCAGCAATGGGTTGCTGTAGTGTCCCACCTGATGGGCCTTGAGTACGCCTATATGGCGGTCCAGCTCGTCGCCATTCTCCTGCTCGCCGTCGGAGTCTATCGCTTCTCTCTTCTCTGGGTATCGCCGCGCGCGGCGTCATTCGCAGCGCTTGCCAGCGTGTTCCTCGGCTCTGAAAGCTTTCTGGTGTATTCAGCTGGACAGCTCGGCACCACATCCGCAGCGCCAATTTATTTGAATGCTCTTCCGTTCCTATTCGAGTGGATTCGATACGGCAGATGGCGCGCGTTCCTGAAGGCGACGTTCCTCTTTGCCGCCGCCGCCGCTGCTCACCACGCCACATTGCTTTTCGGCTCGTTTTTCTTTGCGTTGCCGGTCGTAGCTCTCGCGATTATGGAACGGCACGAGGGTGAACAACAATCCTCTACTGGCGCACTCATCGCTCGCACAGTGGGCATTGTAGTCATCGTTACAGCGTTGATCGTCGCGGTCCTTCTGCCTTTCTGGATCGCCCTGCTTCACTATCCGGTAACGCAGGAACCGATTCCGCACCCCAGCCGCGCCAATTACATCCTGACGCCGTTCTGGGGGATCAACTACTTCATCGTTCCCTATGGCGCAGTCATTCTCGCGTTACCCTTCATCTTTTGGCGCGGAGCCTCAGTTCAGCGGCTTCGCCCGCTGCTGCTGGGTTTCTGGGTCGCATTCCTTCTCGGTTTAGGTGGAACCACTCCCCTTGGCCAGGTGCTTCTCAGGCGTGCGGCTGAAGTCATCACCATGGAGCGGTTCAGCTATTGGGCAACATTGCTCGCGCTGCCGTTCATCGGAATGCTTGTTGTTGAGTTGGTTGACAAGTATAAAACTGCTGCGGTCGCGGTTCTCAGCATTCTGGCGGCAGTCACCTGCGGCCTGGCGATAAGCTGGTCCACGATCCATCCGCCGGACGCTCAGGAGTTTGACACGAAGCCGGTTGCTGATTGGCTCAATCGAGATGGGCACGATAAGTACCGCTATGTGACGCTGGGCTTCGGAAACAAGATCGCGCGTCTGGCGCGAGAGACAGATGCTAGCAGCGTCGACGGGGAATGGAACTCTGGCCGTCAACTTCCTGAACTCACAGAGCACGGCGCCGGCCAGCTCACGAGCTCGAAGTTCTTCCACAAAAACGGTATCGACGCATTGCGCGCTATCCTCGAGCATGCCGATCACTACGGGTTGAAGTGGATCTTCGTTCGCGATCACTATTACGATCCTCTGCTGGCCTTCGCCGGATGGCGGCCCGTCGACAATCTCAACGACCGCACCATCATCGTTTGGAGCAAAGATGGGGTTCCGCCGGCAACACCTCTCAACGCCCCTCAGATTCCTCCACACTGGCAGGGGCTGTTGTGGGGCATTCTCCCATTCGGCAGTAGCATTCTTGCGTTGCTGGTACTGCTGATTCCGGAGCGCCGTCCTCTGGAGAGCCGCATCTCTTTCACCTCCCCGGCGGAACCGGCGGACGAGGAGTACGTACCAGGGAGGTTGGCATCGTGAGCAGCGGAGGAAGACTGCTGGCGGTCACGCTCGTCGGCGCAACTGTAGCTCTGGTTGCAATTGGAACCCTCTGGCCAAATAAGTCCGCAGCAGCTTATGCGAGCGGGCAGGAGTTCACCGGCTCCGCCGGAACGCCTGAGGCCGCTGTGCGGACTCTCGGTGCACAGATCCGCGCCAAGGCATACGGCAGGGCATACGAAAGTCTTGCGAACAAGGGCGAGTTCTCTGAACAACAATTCCGGCGCGACCTTACGAGCGGCTGGCCCGATCTGCGTACCTACGCAGACTTGAATGACTTCCAGGTCCAGCCTCTTCACGCGACGGACACTGACGCCGACGTTCGGTTCAAAATGCAGTGGTCTACCGTCGTAGGACCTTCCCCGAGCACCCGCGATCTCCATCTGGTAAAGAACGGGAGCAGGTGGCAGGTTCAATGGCCAATTCAAAAGGAGCCGGTCGTTCCTCCGCAGGTGATTCCGGTCAACTATCTCCGCTGGGATGTAATCAACCGCAGTTCCTCGGACGACTGGGGTGCCCAGGATGTCGAATCGCCGCATGTTCGTATCGTCGATATGCATCCAGTTCAGCGCGCAGATGGACTTGTGCTGCTTGGCGAATTGTTGAACGAAGATGTGGTTCCAGCTTATGTGTCCGTGACTGCGACTCTGCTCTCCAAAGATCAAAAGGCGATCGACACTGAAGGCAGCTTCGATGACATTTCGCACCAGCTTCTGCCAAAGCAAGTCACGCCGTTTCTGATTCGCTTTCCCAACGTTACCCTGTCGCAAGTTGGAAGCGTTCGGATGACGCCGTTCTCGACTTTGATCTCCGCATCGGCAGATCCGGTGATCGAGATTCAAAATGAGAAGCTCACTCCTGCGCCCGACGCCGCGCTCACCGGACAGCTAACCAATCAGAGCGGCCAGATTGCGAACGTGGCGCACGTACTCGGCACCTTCTACGATCAGGCTGGCCAGGTTGTGTGGGTCGGCGATCAATATGTAGATCACGCGTTGCTGCCCGGAACTCCGGTGGCGTTCAATATCCATATTCCCGAAGATCTCGCTCGCAAGGTCAGCAGTCAACGAACCGTTGTTGCTACATATAGCTTCGGAGGGGCGCAGTGAGGGCAGAAATCCCAACTTTGCTGGGTGGCCTCGCTCTGGGAATCACTTCGGCGCTTGCTCAATCCGGTGAGCTGACAGTTCCAAAAAGCATCGAAGCCGGAGCCGCGTTCTCAGTTCAGGCCAGCGGGAGCGGGAAGGGAACGCTCTACATCGCTGGCCCAGGTCAGTTCATCAAGCAGGATGTGCAACTCGGAGGTAGCATCGAGATCGCGTCTGGTTCGCTTTTTAACGCCGGACACTACTCCGTGTGGGTGACCTCTGATTCCTCCGCGCAGAGTGGGTCGATCGATGTTTTGCCCGCGCAAAAGCCTTCCGATATAACCTTCATCGCAAAGCCCTCGCGCTTGCCTGTCGCGCTGCACAACGCGATAACCGGCTCTGCCTATGTCTTCGACGCGTACGGGAATTTGATAACAAAACCGATGCAGGTGTCCTTCCAGTTGTCCAATCCCGGAAGTACTCCACAAACCAGAAACGTCGAAACCCACAACGGTGCTGCCTGGACGCAGATGGATTCTGCTACACGCGAAGGGAAAGCCCAATTCGTGGTGCGCGTTGGCGACGTTTCGAGCACCCGCATTGTCGGACAGGTGCCTGGGGATCCGTGCAGCATCAAGATGAACGCCAAATCGGCGGGTAACAAGATTCAACTGGTGACCGATCCGGTGCGCGATTGCAGTGGCAATGCCATCCCTGACGGCACGATTGTGACGTTCACCCAGACTTACGGCGACAGCAAATCCACCGTTGATGTGCCTCTCAAGAAGGGAATTGCATCCGTGGAAATGCCCGCACAACGCGGCGCCACAATCTCCGTCGCCAGTGGCGTCGTACTCGGGAATCAGATAAGGTGGGCACAGTGATGCTGAGACGCCTCCTGCTGCTTTCCGCATTCGCCACGGCGTTCTCAGCCTTCGCCGCCGACGAGCCCACGGTTCACGTACAACAGCCTCACCTCCAGGGGCCACGGGAACTCCAGGAAACGACAGCCAAGGCAGTAGTTCAGAGCTACCTCGATTCCTGGCAGAGCATGAGCAAAGCCCTTGATCAGAATCGGCCAGATTTGCTCGACCGCGATTTTGTCGGTTCGGCCAGAGAAAAGCTCGCGGCAACAATCCAGGAGCAGAAGACCGCCGGAGTTCGCACCACCTACCACGATCGCTCCCACAACGTTCAGATCCTGTTCTACTCGCCGGAAGGGCTCTCTATCCAGTTAGCCGACGATGTCGAGTACGACGTGCAACTGTCGAGTGGCGGCAAATCGTTGGAAACACAGCAGGTGAAGACCAGGTACATCGTGGTGCTCACGCCCTCCGAGGTACGCTGGCGCGTGCGCATTTTCCAGGCTGAGGCACAGTGAATTCTGAATTAACTGCATCTAAACATTTTGGGCCGGGTGACAGAAATCCCTTTTAGTACCGCTGCAAGTGAAAGGAGACCACCCAATGCGATCTGACAGGAGCTGAAAATGATCTCAATTGTCATACCGATTTATAACGAAGAAGAGCTGATCGAGCAGCTGAACGAGGCCCTCGCAAGTGCGTTGAAAGAAGTAGTTGACGAGTGGGAAGTTGTCTACGTCAACGATGGGTCAACCGATTCCTCACTCGAGCTCCTCAGAGGACTGCAGGCCGTCGATTCGCATGTTGTGGTTGTTGAACTTTCCCGCAACTGGGGCCACATGGGAGCGATCAATGCCGGCCTCCAGACCGCGCGCGGGCGCGCCGTAATCCTCATGGACGGCGATTTCCAGGATCCTCCCCAGGTTCTCCCTCGCATGATCGATGCTTGGCGCAAAGGCGCGGAAGTTGTTGTCGGCGTTCGCCGCACCCGCCAGGAGAGCCGAAAACTGCTCGCTTTCCTCTTTCCCTTGTTTTACCGCGTTCTCGGTTCACTGTCGGATTATCCAATTCCGCTGAATGCAGGCATATTCAGCCTTATGGACCGCAAGGCCCTTGATGCCGTTCTTGCTCTTGGCGAGAAGAATCGCTACTTGCCCGGTCTGCGTGCATGGGTGGGTTACAAAAACGCGATCGTCTACTACGACCGCCAGGATCGGCTCAGTGGAGACGGCAAGCTGTCGTTCATCAGCCGCATCAAGTACGCCATGGATGCAATCACCAGCTTCAGCTATAAGCCCCTGAGGTTGAGCTTCGGGCTCTTTGGGTTCTCCACTTCCGTAGCGCTGCTGATGGCGCTCTGCATGGTCATTCCCAGCAGCGCAGTGGCAACAGCGGCTTTCGGATTGGCCAGCGCGGTGTTCTTCGTCGGCGGATTGGTGATGCTTTCACTCGGGATACTCGGCGAATACATCGGCAGGATCTACGACGAAGTTCGCAATCGGCCGCTGTCTCTCATTAGCGAGGTCCACCGTCCCCAAGTCAGCATCGAGACCGAGGCTGGCACTATCGAGGTGCCGGTTGGCAGCTACGGCGTCGCCGGCGGCCTCGCCGCAATTCAAGCTGTCAATTATCAGGAACAAGACGCAGCCTAGTCTTGAAGACGAGCTGATCGAAAAGCCCCGTCGCTGGTCCGGCGGGGTTTTTCCTTGCGCGACGATGGGCGGAAGCTTTCTGTCAAGCTCGTGTTGAGATGGGTGAGCCGCAAACCACTGAAGCAACTGGTCTTCTCACCGGCTGGACTTTGCAGACTGTTAGCCCGCTTAGAGCGACAATGAGAGTCATGATCGCCACACGTTCAGACTGATGCGAAACGGAACAGCCTTGTAGGGGTACAGCCGCCTGTTTTGGCATCTTGGGCTTGGCGATCGGAGGGATGCCGCAGCGGTCTAAATGTCACTGATTCAATAACTTGGAAATAACTTATTTAGAAAGAGGAACTTGCAAAAACATAGGAGCAATAAATTCGTCATTACTTCGGAGGACATTCAAGTCCTCAATCAGGTAAGTCTCGCATCACAACTTATTTCGAATGAATATGTTGTGGGTAAGTATGTATAGAAAGAGGAACTTGCAAAAAACTTAGGTTGTGCAGTTTCAGTTCGCTCCTCAAGGATGCCACTGAGCACTCAGGTAGTCTCGAATCGTAACCTCCTTGGGATGAAGATTTTGCAGGTAAATAGATTTAGAAAGAGGAGCTTAGGAAAAAGCGATGATAGGCGGAAATCGCTCCTCTCCGTGCCGGAGTGCCCCAGGAACTACCTTTGTTTTCTATCAAGTACGAAATAGGACGGGGTGGGTCCCCTGAACCCCTCGTCCTCATTCCTGGTCAACGTCCCCCACTCGGCTGCCCAGGATGGACGCTGCCCTCCGCCGTCGAGACCGGGCTCAGCTGCCCGCCCTTCCCGCAGGTGTCGATCCCGCGCTCCATCGCGGTGCCTTCTTCATAGTCATTCCAAGTCTCCAGCAAGATGAACGGGGGCACCTGGTCGGGAGGGAATTCTTTGCGCCAGTAGTTAAATGTGTCCTGGTAGGTCTGTCCGCATCGCGCCGAGATGTGCCGGTTCAATCCCCAATGAGCCTTGCTGTCGTCGAACGTCGACCACGCGCCCCCAACGATCAGCTTATCCGGATGCTTGGTCTTCATCGTCTCGTAGAAGTGGCTGAGGTATTGCTCTCCCCAGTTGCTCCCGTCCGCAGCCCAGCCCTTATCGCCCGGATTCACCCAGGCATAGAACCCGTCGAACGCATTCGCATACTGCCCAGGCAAGTTTTCCTGGATCAGCAACGGGGCGGGATCCCATGTGTTCACAGTCGCCCGCACCTTGTCCCAATTCGTATGACCACTCTTCGGAAAGATGAAGATCACGGGCCGCCCCTGGTAAGTCAGGTAGGCGTCATGGCCCTCAGCTTTGGTGGAGAGGTAAGTGTCGTGAAAGATTGCGAAGTCTGCGATCGCTACATCCGTCGCATCCTCTTCGTGATCGGTTTCGTCGTACATCATCGCGACCTGGAAGTGGTTCTGTCCCGCGGCCTTTTGCATTTCCGCGTAGGCTCTATCGATGAATGGTTGACGATCGCCATACCAATCCACTACAAACCCCGAGATCCCCATCTTTTGTGCAGATTGGATCTGGCGTTTGATCACGTCAGGGTCCTGGGATGAGTACCCAACCGAGATGTGCCGGGGATGTCCGAACCACGCTTCGTACAGCGCGAGGACCTGTGGGGAAGAGCCAGTTGCCCGGTACTTCAGTTGAACGGGCGCATCCGCAGCCGAGCTCAGACACCCGTGCGGGAAATAGAACAGAAGCAAAAGTGCACTTAAACGGTTCAGCATCAATACTGAAATTAGAAGCCGCTTCCACGTACTCGGTTGCAGAGAAATTCCGCCGGCAACTCAGGTTCTGAACGGAGCAGCCAAGAGGTTGTTTATCGCATCCGACTAATAGCGGCCGTCTCAAGAGTTTATCCCACAGTCATGGAGACCGAGACGGCTCCATATCCATAGAGTTCTGGAGTTTCGGTGGCCACTTCCGTTGTGCCAAGAAGAAAGACCCTGCAGGCACGGATTGTCTCAGGCAGCATTGTCCTCTTATCGGGCTCGGGCCTGAATACTGCCATCAACCTTGCATACAACATCGCTGTGGCTCGCTATCTGGGACCGAAGGGATTCGGACACGCAACAGTAATCTACACGATCCTCGTCCTCCTGTCGGCGATCACGCTGGCAATCCAGCTCATTGCAACCAAGATGGTGGCCCAGCAGTCATCATCCGACGCCAAATCTGCAATCTATCGCTTCTTTCATCGTGCTTCCTGGATCTGCGGTGTAGTTGTTGCTCTCGGCCTTGTCAGTTTCCAGAGGGGGATCGCCGACTACCTCAACCTTCCCGCTGCCAGCTTGGTTAGCGTCATTGCAATCGGCGCAGCGTTCTACGTACCACTTGGCGCGCGGCGCGGATACATTCAGGGCACATGCGGGTTCCGCAACCTGGCCGCAAATCTCGTTACCGAGCAGGCAGTTCGACTGCTTGGCTCCCTTGCTCTCATCTCCATCGGCTGGGGTCTGTACGGGGTAATCGCAGCGAATTCGGCTGCCATCGCCATCGCGTATGTCACGGCTCGCGTAAAACTCACAGGCCATGTGCCCGTCCCGATCCGCTTCTCGCATGCATCGCACGAGACAATCCAGGCTGCGGTCTTTTTTGCCGGACAGATGATCATCAACAACGGCGGAATCGTACTGGTGAATCATTTCTTTCTTGCTCGTGAAGCGGGATACTATGCGGCCGTTGCGATGGTGGGTCGCGTGATCTTCTCGTTTTCCCAGGCCGTTGTGAATTCCACCTTCCCACTGGTAGCGGGGACAAGCAACGAGGAGAGACGGGACCTGCGGGTTATTGCGACTGCACTGGCGCTCGTTGTTGGCGTAGGCGCAGCAATTTCGGTCGCACTCTGCATCGCTCCTGCCGAGTTGTGGACTCACCTGTTCGGTCCGGGCTTTGCGATTGCGGGTAAATACAACCTGCCCTACCTGCTTGCTCTCTACGCTTTCGCTACGGTGATCTACTCCCTTGCCGGAGTCATCATCACCTTTGAAATGTCCTACAAGATCGCAAACACCAGCTGGGTGCAGCTGGCGTTTAGCGGCGTCCTGCTCGGAGCGATCTGCTTCTTCCACTCCTCTCTCCGCGAAGTAGTCCTTGTTCAGCTCTTTCTGATGATCTTGCTATTTGTCTTTATAGCCGTGCCATTCCTGATCAACTCACTCACTGATCCGAAGGACATCCTGGATGCTGGCTCGTGCCGTCCAGTGCGTTTGATCCGGCGCATCTCAGAGGATGCCGCTATCGCAGAGTTCTTGAAAAGCGATTTCCATGTCCCGGCCTTTCGGGATTACCAGAAGACACTGAACCACATCGTGGCCCAACCCAATTTTGGCGATCCAGAGGAGAACGCAAAGCGCCGGGCCCTCTTCTTCATCAGGCATTCCTATCTTTGGCGCGAGATCCCGCAGGACACCGAATGGTACGAGGTTGAGATAAAGTACGAAGATCTCCCAAACATCCGGATGTTTCCGCGTGCTCAATGGCGCAAGGTTGCCAGCGGACGATTCTCTTGCCTTCAGATCGCGGAAGGGATGCGCAAGCGCGAGGATCAGCTCGACTCCTCATTTGTGGCGAAGATTCGTGCGATCGGCAGCAAGTTTGACGCGGAGGATCCTGGTCTCAATTCGGTGATTCTGATCGGAACGAGCGAGGCTGAACCCCTCACCGTTATCGATGGGAACCACCGGCTGATGGCGGCTCTCATTCATTCGCCAGAGGCGCTCACCAAATTGCGGTTTGTCTGCGGACTTTCTCCCCGCATGACCGAGTGCTGCTGGTACAGAACAAATCTAATTACGCTTTTCCGTTACGCCAAGAATGTCCTAACGCACTCAACCAGAAATCCAGCCGCGGAACTAGCGCGGATGCTTTGAAGCCAGAGTGTTCGTCATCGGCAAGTTTTTTGAACGAGCTCTACCGAGCTACTCCATTCGAGTTAAAAGAGGGATCAGGAATGAGAACGAAAATCAGATCGGTTGCGGTCAGGAAATTGCCGGAACGCATCTCTGGAGCGCAGCGCCAGGAGGTCTACAGGGACCTTGAAAGCTGTATTGTTGTTGACCGCCCGGCGGTGGTACTCGACTGCTCTGCGGTACGCGAGTTAGACAGTTCTGCGCTTCACCTGCTTCTGTGTTGCCTCGAAGAAGCGATGAAACGTAACGGCGATGTCCGCCTTGCCGGCCTTCGTCCAGAAGTTAGAACGACTCTACAAGCTGCAGAAGTTGAAACACTGTTTCAGTGTTTCGAGGATTTGAGCGAAGCCATCGACAGCTTCCATAGGCCGCAGCTCGACTTCATTCAACTCGAGAACCCGGTTCAGAACGATCAAAAATCGCAAATGAACGCGGCATGAAAGTGAGGAACGCGATGGTGAAATATGGCAGCTTCCGGTTGGACAGCAGTTCTGGTTTCTTTGCTGGACTAAAGAGCCCGCTCGTTGTCGCTCTATGCGCGATCCTGCTGATACAGCCGACGGTGGGATTGGCGCAGGAACCTGCACAGAACCCGCAGGCTAGTGCTTCACCAGCAACCGAGATCAGCAGTTCCCAACCCCCCGAGGAACTACCTTCAGCGCCGGTTCCACAAGCAACTTCTCAGCCATCGCAACAAAACCAACAGACCCAGACGCCCCAGCAACCGCCTGTCGGGACCGCTGCGGCTCCTTACGAGAAACCGACGGGAGTTCCGGGCTCGCGTCCCGCCGGTGCGGCCATCGCTCCTGCAAAGCAGCGGCGCGTACGAGCGATCGTCATCAGCCTCGGATTGGTGCTGGCGGGAGCAGGTGCAATTGGTGCTGTCGCAGGGATGTCAAAGGCCAGCCATAGCCAGCCTTGATCCTTCGGCAAATCTCAGACAACGAATAGAAGACTTATGCATAATTTGTCGAAAGTCAGATCTGTGAGTTTTTCCGGTGTGGACGGTGCGGGCAAGAGCACCCAGATTGACCATCTATGCACTTTTCTCGAAGAGCATGGGGTGCGCTTTCGCGTACTTCGATTCTGGGACGACATCGCGAGCCTCACAAATATCCGTGAGGGGACAGGCCATCGGGTTTTCAGAGGAGAAAAGGGCATCGGACACCCGGATAGGCCAATCAACCGGCGAGACAAGAACGTGCGTGGCTTTCCGATGACCTGCATTCGCATGTTCCTCTACTTTGTTGACGCATTGTCAACTCGCAAGGTGTTCGGCCACGCGATGCGGGGCAATGTCGAGTTCGTGATCTTCGATCGCTACACCTACGACGAATTGGCGAACCTCAATCTGCAAAACGCAGCGGTTCGTGCCTACGCACGATTGATCATGCGTCTGGTTCCCCGTCCCGATGTCAGTTTCGTGCTCGATGCGGATCCAGATGCTGCGCGAGCGAGAAAGCCAGAGTATCCGGTCGATTTCATCCGGCTGAATCGGCAGGCCTATTTCGATCTCAATCGCGTAGTCGGCGGGTTGACGGTTATTGCGCCAATGGCGATTGACGAAGCAAAGAAGCAGGTCCTCGCTCGGGCAGCGGCTCTTTTAACCTCGAGCGGTGTTCAAGATCCGGAGCGGAAAGTCAATTTCAGCGAGCGGTCCGGAACCGACCCCGCTCTCTCTTGAGAGTTTGCTTGTATTACCCGGAAACCCAGTGTTTTTAAAGGTTTGTAGAAGGCTTGGGTTCGCAATCTGAGATCCATCGGCATCAGTCCTTTCTGCTTGGGAACTCGTCCGCGACTCCCACAAGCGATTTGCGGCACCTTGGCAGTTTTCTGAGACCGAGATCTCATGATCGCAGTGCTCAGTTGTCATGAATTCGCATCCTAGTACATAGCGGTCTTTCAATTTCCATCCGCTGGACGAAAACATGTTCGATAAAAGGGAACTCCTGCATCGCGCTTTCCTCCTGTTTACGGGTGTGGCTTTTGCCGGCTGCGCGTTCAACGCTGACGGCGCTACCTGCTCAACCCAGTCGCAAATGAGCCAGACACTACGCTCTGGGTTCACAGGAGAGGCGCACACCATCGCCGCCATTGTTCAGAGCGGCGACACCCAGGCTCTGCGCGCCAAGATACTGCCGGCCATCGCATCCGATTTCGACGGGATTGCCGCATCCGTCACAAGCCTCAAACCTCAAGTACAAACGGCGACGATGACGGTGGACTCCATCTACTTGCTCGACGCCTCAAAAGACGCGCCGGGCGCGGAGCGAACCCAATTCTTCTGTGGATCTCCAATCGTGGTGCTGACGTTCAATGGATTGCCGCCCGGTACTTATGCACTCGTCATCCTGCATGCAACCGGTGTTCAGCAGCCTCAGCAGATTTCACTGATACTTGCCAGTGCACCTGGAAATCAATGGCAGGTTGCGGGCTTTTATGCGAAGCCGATGATTCACGCCGACCACGACGGATTATGGTATTGGGTGTCGGCCCGGAAATACGCGCAGACGAAAGAAAACTGGACGGCGTGGCTCTACTATCACATCGCTCAAGGACTACTGAGCCCTGTCGATTTCTTATCGAGCCCCAACCTGCAGAAGTTGCAGCAGGAAGCGGAGCAGATTCACCCGAAGGATTTTCCGGCGGAGAAGACGCAGGTCACGCTGAATGCGCAGGGATCTTCCTACAACTTGAGCGCGATCGACACCACAACCCAATTTGGCGGACTGGACCTCGACGTTCATTACATTCCTAATCCGACGCAGGCTGCGCAGCTCCGAACCCCGACAGAGGCCCGCAAACAGGTCACGGATGTCATGATGGCTCTGCTGGTGCAGCATCCAGGCTTGCGACAGGCATTTCATGGGATGTGGGTTCACGCCGATCAAGGCGACTCCAGTTTGTTCGCGCTGGAACTGCCGATGAACCAGATTGCTTCAGGGACCCAGCCGCAGGCGTCTAACAATCCTCCAACGGCGGTTCGATAGAGCACGAACTCTGAATCGTTAAGCTGTCCTTAGGGTGAAGATAGTGATCTCCGGGCGGCAGTCGAATCGGAAGGGGACACCGACGGTGCCTATCCCGCGATTCACATACAGTTGCATCGACCCAACCTGGAACAGTCCTTCAACATAGTTGGTCCCTCCAGGCGGAAGGTGCAATGCACCGACAAACGGAAGACGGATTTGTCCGCCGTGCGTGTGCCCGCTGAGTACGAATGACACTGCACGTCCTGCCGGATGATCGCGAAGCTCGTCCACGAAATCCGGTGCATGGCACATGAGGATGATCGGTTCTCCCGCCTTGTGGCGGATCGACGCGGGAATGGCTTTGTCGGGATCAGGCTTTCCGCACACCGGATCATCCATTCCGGCGAGCCACATTCTGGCGCCCTGTTTCTCTATCGGAAGGAACGAATTCTTCAGTACGGTGATGCCGTGTGTCGTAAGAGCTTCTCCGACATGCTCCTCACCGGCCCAGATATCGTGATTCCCGTAGATCGCATACCGCTGTGGGCACTCTAGTCGGCCCAGCATGCTTCCGCACTGCCACGCGGCCTTTGCCGTAAGATTACGCGGCAATACCTCGGCGCTGACATAGTCTCCGGTAAGGAGAACCACGTCCGGCTTGGCCCGATTGATCTCGTCGATCGATTCGCGCAGCAGAAACGGCTCCGTGAACTCGTTGAGATGAATGTCGCTTAATTGCGCCACTTTCATCCCGTCGAACGGTGCCGGTAAACCGCCAATCGCAATGTCCTTGTGAACGATCTCAAGCCAGTGGCGTTCGAACACCCCAGCGTACAGCGCAAGGCCCCCCGCGCCGAACATCGCCCCTTTGAGAAAAGATCGCCTGGACACCTGCTGCCCAACAGCAGTGATGGTTGATTCCATTTATCTCTATCTGACCTCTAGATATTCGCGATGGCCGGACATACCAGCTCGGAGACAATGATCCCAACTGCATGAGACCTTGCGTTCGATTGGGATACCCTTCATCTGCGGGCTGTTGTGCCTACTCTTATGATGCAATTTTGCGACACAGCGCACTCGTTCGTCGTCCGGCGCGTCGGTCGCATTTGCACATGCCGGTATGAAACTGCATTGCGATGACAATTGAATGAACTTCAGACGATTGGGGAGATGAGAAAACGCTTCCTATTCTTCGCCGGCCTCGTACACTGGAAAGTAAACCATGCGAACGCAATCGTTTTTCTTATATTGCCTTGCTTTGCCCGGTCTGGTTACCTCAGTGCTGAGCTTGCCGCCTGCAAAAGCTGAGGCGGCAAGTTCATCTGCGGCAGCGTCAGCTTCGACGTGGGCTGAAGCCCGCGCCTCCCGCGCGTATCAGGCGGCGGTCCGTCAGGGGCTGCTCTCAGTGCAGGCCTTTCTAGCTGATTTCCCGAAGGGCGCCGACCTGCACTTTCATCTCAGCGCTGGCGTCTACGCAGAAACGCTGATCCGCATCGCGGCTGAGGACAAGGTCTGCATCGATCCGGCCGAGGCCGAGTTTGCGCGTGATGCGCAAGGAAAGACTGTGAAAGAGCCCTGCTCGGCACCTCTCGTCGCCGCCGCTGAGTTGAATGGCAGCAGTCTGACGCCCAAAGAGCAAGACCTCTACGATCGCATCATCGATGCCTTCTCAATGCGAAACTATGTTCCAACGTCAGGTCACAGCGGTCACGATCAGTTTTTTGCGACATTCGACCGCTTCGGTGGTCTCGACAAGAGTCACATCGGACAATGGCTCGACGAGATCACTCGCCGGTCCGACGCGGAGAACAATCAGTATCTCGAGTTGATGCACACACCCACATTCGGTCACGCCGCCCGGATCGCGCACGAAATCGGATGGAATCCCGATCTTGCTCAGATGCGGCAGTCTCTGCTCGATCGCGGATTGCGCGAGGAGATCGCGATCGATCGTGAAGAGACTCGCAAGGCGATCGAGATGCGCAACCAGATCCAACATTGCGGCACTCCGGAAGCCTCGACCGCTTGCAAGGTACAGGTTCGCTTCATCTATCAGGTGCTTCGCGCGTTTTCTCCCGAGCAGGTTTTTGCGCAGACGTTGCTGGGCTTCGAAACAGTGCAGCAGGCAATCGAGCAGGGATCTGACGATTGGGTTGGAATCAACTTCGTCCAGCCCGAGGACTACATGGTCTCGATGCGCGACTACACCCTGCACATGAAGATGGTGGAATATCTGCACGGCCTTTATCCCAAGGTGCACATCACGCTCCATGCAGGAGAACTCGCGCCGGGCATGGTGCCGCCGGAGGGGCTTCGATTTCACGTCCGGCAGGCGATTGAGATCGGTCACGCTGAGCGGATAGGCCACGGTGTTGACGTGATGTATGAAGACGGTGCGCAGGATTTGCTGAAGGAGATGGCGCGCAAGCACGTGATGGTCGAGATTAATCTCAGCTCGAATGACGGCATTCTCGGCATCACCGGCGACCGGCATCCATTCCTGTACTACCGCTCTGCTCATGTTCCGGTTGCATTCTCGACCGATGACCAGGCTGTCAGCCGCATCGATCTAACCCACGAATACGTTCGCGCCGCTAACGACTACCACCTGAGCTATCCAGAGCTGAAGCAACTCGCGCGCACGGGCCTGGAACATAATTTCCTGCCGGGTGCGAGCCTCTGGGCATCGGCGGATGTGTTCAGCACTCCGGCTGCTGCATGCAAGGGGCAGACCCTCGGCGGCGCGAAACCTGCAATGTCCTGCAAGAGCTTTCTGGATGGGAGTGAAAAGGCAGCAGCGCAGTGGGAACTTGAGAGAAGATTCCGCGAGTTCGAATCAAAGTTCTGAAAGTACTGACACTGACAATTCGTTTGCGAAGCCAGTGATCCTCTAATCTGATTCAGGAGTCTTGAGGAGTCAATGCCGCCCATCGTCCATCTCGAGTGCGCCCGCTGCCACGCTCACACCCCTGCCGTGACGCCACAGACCGTATGCCCGCAGTGTCAAACCCAACCAGCCGGTTCGCTCTTCGTTCGATATGATCTTTCTGACCTGAAGCGAACGAATCCGCGCGAGGTGATCGCAAAGGACGCCGAAGGCCCATGGACCGGCATGTGGCGGTATCGCTCAGTTCTTCCTGACGCTGAGCCGGTGACGTTAGGTGAGGGTTGGACACCGATGCTGAAGAGCCGTCGTCATGAGGGCGCGTGGCTCAAGGAAGAAGGAGCCAATCCAACTGGCACCTTCAAAGCGCGTGGGCTCTCCATGGCTGTGACCATGGCAAAGCACTTCGGGCTCCGTAAGCTTGCAGTGCCGTCGGCCGGGAATGCTGCCGGTGCCCTGGCCGCGTACGCCGCAGCTGCCGGAATCGAAGCGCACATCTTCATGCCGCGCGATGTGCCATTTGCCAACTACGTTGAGGCCGTCGCGTACGGCGCACATGTTGAACTCGTCAATGGACTCATTTCCGATTGCGCGCGCATCGTGCAGGAGCGAAAACAACAGGAAGGCTGGTTCGACATCTCTACGCTCAAGGAGCCGTTTCGCGTGGAAGGCAAGAAGACCATGGGATACGAACTCGTAGAGCAGCTCGGGTGGGAGTATCCCGACGCGGTCTTCTATCCCACGGGCGGCGGCGTTGGTCTCATCGGCATGTGGAAGGCTTTCGAAGAAATGGAACAACTGGGCTGGGTGAAAGGCGGTAAGCGGCCGAAGATGATTGCGGTGCAGGCATCGGGATGTGCGCCCGTCGCACGCGCTTTCGAAGCCGGCGCAAACGTGAGCACCATGTGGCAGGATGCTTCAACGTTCGCGGCCGGTCTCCGCGTACCGAAGCCCTACGGCGATGCGATCATCCTGGATATCGTACGCGCTTCCGGTGGTCTCGCGATGGCCGTCAGCGACGACGAGATTCTCGCTTCCATTCTTGACTGGGCACGAAATGAAGGAATATTTCTCTCCCCCGAAGGGGCAAGCGTGACGGCGGCTTATGACAAGTTGCTTGCGACTGGATACCTCAGTGCCGACGATCGCGTGGTGCTGTTCAACACTGGCGCGGGGCTGAAGTATACAGATATGACCGCAGAGGCGATGAAGCTGAAGCGTCCGGCAACGAATTAAATCAATGGTGACAACAGCCTCAATCCGCCCGGCAGTGAAGGATCCCCTGGCCACTGTGTTTCTGCTCGCCGCCGCGGTGCTCATTGCGGCAGGCATTGCCGTCGCATTCTTCCATTTGTCCGCGGCAAGTGTCGTTCTCCGTTGGATTGGAATCGCTTCCTTCCTGCTCTTCAGCCTGCGCCGGCCCTCGCTGATGACCTGGACCTTTTTCGCGATGCTTGCGGGAATCGAGCTTGGCGTCGATGCTCCGTACGTTGCCGCACAGGTCCGTCTACCGGGCGACCTGTTTCTGCGTTTGATTCGCATGATTGTTGCTCCTCTTCTCTTTGCGACAATCACAACTGGCATCGCCGGACACAACGAACTCAAGTCAATCGGTCGCGTCGCGGTTAAGGCGCTCATCTTCTTCGAAGTGATCACGACGTTCGGCTTGGTCATTGGACTTGTGGCGATGAATCTCTCCGGAGCCGGATGGGGGGTTGTGATCCCCGCGGCGCTGGAAACAGCACAGCCAACTGCCGCACAGGCACCACAAAGCTGGCAGCAGATCGTCCTTAATCTTTTTCCCAATAACATTGCCGAAGCCGTCGCGCAGAATCAGATTCTCCAGGTCGCGATCTTTTCAATCCTCTTCGGGGCGGCATTGGCGATGATCTCCGAACAGAAACGTGCGCCGCTGGTGAAGGTCCTGCAATCGTTGGCCGATGTGATGTTCCAACTCACGCGTTTCATCATGTACCTTGCGCCTCTTGCTGCTGGGGCTGCGATTGCCTACACCGTTGGAAATACCGGCATCTCAACCCTGCTGCCACTCGCGAAACTGGTGGGAACCTACTACATCGCTCTAACAGCATTCAGCCTTCTCGTGCTGATTCCGACGCTGTTGCTTTTTCGCGTTCCAGTGGGCAAGTTCATCACTGCGGTTGGCGAACCGGCTGCGATTGGATTTGCAACCACGACATCCGAAGCTGCACTTCCACTAGCCATGGAGCGAATGGAAGAGTTCGGAGTTCCGCGCTGGATCGTCTCGTTTGTAATCCCCACGGGCTACAGCTTCAATATGACTGGTGGCAGCGTCTATCTCTCAATGGCTGCCGTTTTTGTCGCCCAGGCTGCCGGCATGCACCTATCGTTCGGACGCCAGATCGCGATCGTGCTCGTGCTGATGGCTGCGAGCAAAGGAATCGCCGGCGTGCCGCGAGCGTCGCTCGTCGTGCTGCTCGCCACTGCAAGTGCCGTGCACTTGCCCACCGCTCCCATCCTTCTCATCCTCGGCGTCGACACCATTATGGACATGGGCCGCACGCTGATGAATGTGGTCGGCAATTGTGTCGCCGCTGCCGTTGTCGGCCAGACGGAAACTCCGGCTCCCGCCCCTTAAGCTTTGCCCCGATTTCCTCGGATTAGCGCTTGTGAGCTCGCGCTGCGTTTTCGGCAATGGCATCGGCAATTGTCTGCATCAACGACCGAGGCATGTCATGGCCCATGCTGGGAAGGATGCTTAGCGTGGCTCCGGGGACGATCGTGGCAATGTCTTTGCTCGCCTCCAACGGCACGAGTGGATCATCAGCTCCATGAATGACGAGTACGGGCACCCGAATATTCTTCAGCTGTTCCCGCCGATCCTCGAGTGTCGTGAACAGTGACGCAGCACCCTGTCGATCATCGCAGGCCGGGCAGTAGAAACGCTTCACCTCCCGAGTGACAATCTTCCGCAGTTCCGTGTCTGAGCTCGCATTTGCCGGGCTCTCGAGTGCTTGCATGGTTTTGCTCCGGCGCTCGATGTATGCCGCACGATCTTCATGCGGAGCGGATTTAGGCACGGAGGCAAGGCGCGCAGGATTCGCAACCATGGGCAATCCTGGTTTTCCGTCCGGAGCCATCATCGACGTGAGCGATAGCGTACGATCCGGATACTTCGTTGCGACAATCTGCGCGATGATCCCGCCCATGGATGCACCTGCGACGTGAGCCTTCCCGATATGCAGCGCGTCCATCAGGCCGACCATGTCCGCTGCCATGTCGTAGAGTGTGTACGGCAGCGGCGAAGGCTTGCTCGTAGTTGCGGCCTTCACTACTGCACCAAAGTCCGGTTCTCCTGCGGACTCGAACTTGGTCGAGAGGCCGATGTCGCGATTGTCGAAGATGATAACGCGGTAGCCGTGATCAACGAGATCGCTGCAGAACGTTGGATCCCAGTCGATGAGCTGCATCGCCGTTCCGCCAATCAGAATGATGGCCTCGCGATTCGCGGGCCCGTAGCTTTCATAGGCGATGGTGACTCCGTTTGTCTGGATCTTTCCACGTTGATGCAACGGAGCGGCATGGACGAAGCTTACAAAGATCAATCCAAGGACTATTCCGACAAGCAGGGCATCCATGTAACTGACTATGCGACGGCGCATAACTCCTCCTTGCGGGCTCATTCAGGCCCGCCACCGCTAAATCCGAGTGTGACGATTACGATCGGCTGGCTTCGCGACTGCGATAGGTCTCTAAAACCCACTTGCCGATGTCAAAAGCCAGTTGCAGCACGACAATCGCGCAGATCACCGAAAAACCGAGATGAATTGCATCGTTGACCTGAGCCAGGTTCTTGCCGAATTGCGCCTGATCAACCGCAGGATTCTTGAGCAAGACGTAGATGTGTCCGGGTGCGGCAAGCAGCACGACAACCGGTATGAGTCCGACGATCTTGAAGACGATCTGCTGAATGTGTGAAGTGCGTTCCCAGGTGCCGCGAGCGAGATCGATGCACTTGGCGACGATCTGCATGATGCC
>Ga0097621_100000556_pt1 | contig 26206 bp, 25 predicted proteins | sample KBSMisM72_FD_73165 | JGI IMG/M metagenome (GOLD analysis project Ga0097621, IMG submission 73165) | Miscanthus rhizosphere microbial communities from Kellogg Biological Station, Michigan, USA - KBS Miscanthus M7-2 (version 2) (version 2) | ecosystem: Host-associated > Plants > Roots >... | reverse complement strand
GCGAACAGCTTCGCCATGCCGGCCTCCATGTCGCACCGTTCGCGGCGATCCTTCTTGGCCGCGGCGGAGTAGATGAGAAGGCGCGCGGCTTCGATCTTCGTCGCCATGTCGGCGAGCTTGATCTGTATCGACTGATGCTGCGCGATCGGTTTGCCGAACGTCTGCCGCTGCTGCGCGTACTTGATCGCCTCTTCGAAGGCCGCTCTCGCGACGCCAAGCCCGCGTGCGGCGACGTTGAGCCGTTCGGCTTCGAGGCCCGTCATCACCTGCTTGAAGCCGAAACCCTCCTGGCCGCCGATCAGATCGCCCGCCGGAACGGGGAAGCTGTCGAAATGCAGCTCCGTTGTCTCGACCGACTTGTATCCGAGCTTGTCGATGTCGCGCCCGACGGTCAGACCGGGTGCGCCCTTTTCGATCACGAACGCGCTCATGCCGCGGTGCGCCGGCTGCGCGGTCGGATCCGTCTTGGTCAGCAGGAGAAACACATCGGCGTACCGGCCGTTGGTGACCCACATCTTCGAGCCCGTGACTTTGTAGACGTCACCATCGCGCCGCGCGACCGTCGTAATCGACTGCAGGTCGGTCCCGGCGTTCGGCTCCGACAGACAAATGCCGCCGCGAGATGCACCCTTCGCGAGGCGGGGGAGCCAGCGCCGCTTCTGATCGTCGGTGCCATAGCGTGCGAGGACGTCGCAGAGCACCAAATGCGTGCCGAGAATCCCGGCGAGCCCCATCCATCCGCGTGAGAGCTCTTCGAATACCGCGGCGAACGTCGTGTAGTCGACTTCGTTGCCGCCGTATTCGTCCGGCACGTTCAGGCCAAACAGCCCGAGCCCCTTCATCGTCTCGACAAGCGCATGCGGGTACTCGTTGCGATGCTCCATGTCGGACGCGACCGGGATGACTTCGCGTTCCACGAACTCGCGCACGGTTCGCGCGACGAGCTCCTGTTGTTCGTCAAGTTGATGGACCACACATGCTCCTAATCGCTTATCAGTCTGATCGAGCCCCCTATGGTAACGTCCACTCGCCATGAATTGGTTCTGGAGCGCGCCGGCGGCCGCCAGGCGAGCCCTCTTGGGTGCGTGGCTGGGCTGGCTGCTCGACGCATTCGACGTGATGCTCTATGCGTTGCTGCTCGGCACGCTCATGAAAGAATTTTCATTGACCAAGCCGATGGCGGGTCTGCTCGGCTCGTTGACGCTGGTGGCGTCGGGCTTCGGCGGCGTCGGGTTTGGTTTGCTGGCCGATCGCTACGGACGACGGCCGGCGCTCATTGGAAGCCTGTTGGTGTATTCGTGCTTCACGTTTGCGTGCGGGCTGGCGACGTCAGTCGTCCAGCTTGCGATCTTCCGGTTTCTTCTTGGTCTCGGGATGGGCGGCGAATGGACGAGCGGCGCGGCGCTCGTGTCGGAGACGTGGCCCGACGCACATCGCGGCAAGGCGCTGGGCCTGATGCAAAGCGCGTGGTCGATTGGCTACGCCCTCGCCGCAGTGGCCGTTGCTGTGATCCTGCCTCGCTTTGGATGGCGTGCGGTGTTCTTTCTCGGCATTGTCCCTGCGCTCGTCGGCGTGTGGGTTCAGCGGAGCGTCGACGAGTCGCCCGTCTGGCTCGCGTCCAGGGACACGCGCACGACGGTGAGCCCGCTCCGCGCGATCTTCGGTCAGCGGTTTCTGCGCCACACGCTGCTGCTGACGATGTTGAGCGTGACGACGATCTTCGTGTACTGGGGACTGAATCTCTGGGTGCCCGCGTACTTGTCGCTTCCTGTCGCCGAGGGTGGCATCGGGCTCAGCACGTCGATGATGTCGACGGTGGTCGTGATCATCCAAGTCGGCACCTTTCTCGGATATGTGTCGTTTGGATTCGTCGCCGACGCGTTCGGCCGTCGCCGCAGTTTCGTGACGTACATCCTGCTGGCGGCCGTGACGACCGTCGCGTTCGGCAGCGTTCGACATCCGGCGGCGCTCGCGCTGCTCGGGCCGGTCACGTCGTTCTTCGGCAGCGGCGTGTTTTCAGGCTTTGGCGCCGTGGCGGCCGAACTCTATCCCACCGCGATCCGCGCAACAGCTCAGGGCTTCACGTTCAACATGGGCCGCATCGGCAGCGCGCTCGCTCCGTTCATCGTAGGCTCGTTCGCGGAAACGCACGGCTTTGGCCTCGCCTTCGCGCTGCTCGCGATTGTGCTGGCGGTCGGTGCGACGGCGTGGATTTGGCTGCCCGAAACGCGAAGAGTCGCGGCGGCCGACATCCCGGTATGAACGCCCACCCGTTGAGCGGCGTCACCGTCGTGGCGCTCGAGCAGGCCGTCGCCGTGCCGTTCGCAACCCGTCAGCTCGCGGACCTCGGCGCTCGGGTCATCAAGATCGAACGGCCTGGCACCGGCGACTTCGCGCGCGGGTACGACACGACCGTGCGCGGCCTGGCGAGCCACTTCGTCTGGCTGAACCGCTCGAAGGAATCGCTGACGCTCGATCTGAAGCGCGATGAAGCGCGCGACGTCCTCAGTAAGCTGCTGCGTCGCGCCGACGTGTTCGTGCAGAACCTCGCGCCCGGAGCGGCCGAGCGGCTCGGCCTCGGCGTCAACGAACTTCGCGCGACGTATCCACAACTGATCGCCTGTGGGCTGAGCGGCTATGGAACGACGGGACCGTACGCGACCAAGAAGGCATACGACCTGCTCGTGCAGAGCGAAACCGGACTCGTGTCGATCACGGGCACCGATCAGACGCCGTCGAAAGTCGGCTTGTCGATCGCCGACATTGCTGGCGGCATGTACGTCTACTCCGGCGTGCTGACGGCGCTCTTGCAGCGTGCGCGCACAGGTCAGGGAACCGCGTTCGAGGTGTCGCTCTTCGAAGCGCTCGGCGAGTGGATGGGTTATGCGATGTACTACAGCTTCGGCGGTGCTCCGCCCGCGCGAACCGGAGCGAGCCACGCGGCGATTGCCCCGTACGGTCCGTACAAGACACGCGACGGACAGGTGATCTTCGGCGTCCATAACAACCGAGAGTGGGCGATCTTCTGCCGCCACGTGCTCGAGCGTCCTGGGCTCGCCGACGATCCGCGGTTTCAAGGGAATCATCAGCGCGTCGCGAATCGCACGGCGATGGACGCGGAAATCGACGCGGTGTTCGTGCAGCTGCCGACGGCAGACGTGATTCAGCGTCTCGATGCGGCGCAGATCGCCAACGCGCGGATGAACACGCTCGACCAGTTCGTCGAGCACCCGCAGCTCAGCGCGCGGGAGGCGTGGCGGACGGTGGGATCGAGTGTCGGATCGATTCCCGCGCTCGTGCCGCCGGTCCGCATGGACGGCGTCGAGCCCGTCATGGGCGCGATTCCCGCGCTCGGCGAACACACCGACGCGATTCTCGGCGAGCTCGGGTTCTCCTCGTCGACAGTCGAAGCGTGGCGTCGCGAGAAAATCGTCTAGCTGATCACGACGTACAACGCAGAGCACGCGGAGATCGCGGAGTTCAGAACGGCGACTCGACGCGGCCTGCGGAGCAGGCCGCTCACAGGATCGAACTCAGAACGGCAGATGAACTTCGGTGTTCGTTAGGAGCAGTTCATCTGCCGATCTGAGTTCAATCCTGAGGCGACGCTTCGCGACGCCGTCGAATCGCCCCGCGTCTCAGTGACGCTCAGGCCTCTGTGATTTAGCGTTTGTTCTTTCGAGTCATCAGGAACAGCAACACCGCGAACGCGAGGATGGAGAGGAGCGACGCGAGCGGCAACTGATACGGCGTCGCCATAGCGGTTGAGGGAGCGTAACGGGAGATCGCTGGACGCCGTCGAATCGCGATGCGTCCTTACTGGCGGCGATCTAAGGTAGAACTCCGCGTGCTCAGCGTGCTCAGCGTTGATCGTCGTCTCCGTGAACTCAATTGAACGCACGCGGCCACACTGGGCTCACGAGCTCGATGCGCCAGACCGGGCCGTCCATGAAGAGCTGCTGCTCCGATTTCACGAACGCCGGCGCCTCGCCTTCGAGGATCCACACATGTGAGTCCGGAGGCTGCTTGCCGGCCAGTGGCGCGAGTAAGCCTTTGAGTCCCCCGATGTCGATCTTCAATACGTAGTGCGTAGCCTTTCGGGACGCGCCGCCTGTCGAAAACGATTCTTCTCTGGATGGCTGCAGCTTCAGCTTGACCAGCCGCGGCTTGGGCGTCGCCACGATCAGCGAGAACTCCGACGGCACTGCGTCGCGCCGCACGTGTTTCAGCAGCGTGAGGATGACGCCGTTCGCCAAATCGGCTGGGGGGGCGATGCGCTCCTGCTCAGTCTTCGACTGACCGTGTTCGTCGGTGTAACGCACGGTCGCGTTGCCGCTGCCATCGACAGTCATCTCGAGCGGACGCGGAAACGACGGACCGCGCTGCGTGAGCCGATCGCTGATGAGCCTGAACTGGCCGCGCTGCGAGAAGACGCTGGTCTCTTCGTGCAGCGATCCGTCCTTGAAATGAAACACCAGCCGGCTGGTGACGCGATTGCCCTGCGCGGTTTGAATCAAGTCGCCGTCGGCGAGCGCGGTGCCGTCGAGCGCGCTCAGCTTCAGGAATCCGTGGACAAGCCCTTCCGCGAAACGAACGCGGACGGACTCGGCGGCGACGGTGGCCCCGGCCAGAAAGAAAGCGGCGGCGAGAACACTTCGACGGCGAGACGTGGGCTGCACGGTCATTGGGAACTCTCCACGCGAACAGTGGATGGCGATGAAACGCTATCGGCGCGCAGCCGCGTCGCAATCGCATCGGCGATGACGCGAGCCGCACGTGCGTCTGGGTGGTGATCCCACGCGACATGCCATGTGGGATCGAGTTGGACGAAGACATACGGCACCTGCGCCTCGTCGAGGATGCGGCGACGAAGCGTGTACTCGGGGGCCGATTCGGCGCCGAGATGCGGGACGACGACCAGGGGAGAGGCGTGCCGAGCACGGGCCATGTTCACCATCGCGACAAACACCTCGCGCGTAACCGCAATCCCGCGTTCGACAGTGGCGTCGCGTCGAAACGGAAAGAACAGCCCTGTGAGCGTGGCGACGCGTCCGCGCTCTCGAGGGGGCTTCCACACGAGCCCGCTCGTCAGATGTGGACGATCCTCATCAAGATTGCGGCCGAAGAGCGTCGTCATGAACGGTGCGACGACGGCGAGCGGCTGGCGGAACCGTGGCAGGTCCTTGCGGAGCTTGAGGTACGTCTGATCGGTACTGAAACCGTAGACGCCGAGATTCACCGCCTGCACACCGAGCATGACTTCCACCTGGCCCGGCACGCTCTCGTCGTAGGTGAGCCCGTCGCCGAACATGACCGACTCTCCTGCGAAAAGGATCGACGGCCGCTCGACGTCGATGTGGTCGCCAGCGCCGCGGACGCGATAGCCCGAGGCGTCGAATGAATACTGAATCGTCCGTCCACCGCTCTTCGCATACGCGGTTCGGCTCGGGACAAATCTCCATCCAAGCTCCGCGTCAGGCTCCCGGCGCGGCTCTTCGTCGAGGATTCGCCATTCCGTCGGCCGCAGATGGACGCCTTGGAGCGCGAACTCGCTCGCGACGACGGCCAGGAGAATCGCGACGCCGAGTCGCAGGCCGTATCGCGGCACGAACGCGCGCAGACGTCCGCCAAGACGACGCGCACCGAACACCAAACCCAATCCAAGGGCGGCCAGCGCCACACGGACGGCCGTTTCGATGCCCACGTACCACGCGCGTGACATCAGGAACGACGGCAGAAAATGCCGATCGAGCCACGCTTGATTCGCGAGCGCCGTGGCGGCGACAAGTGTGATCCCGGCAATTACGACAATGACCTCGGCCATTCGTTCAATCGACGTAAGCGCTTACGAAAAGCGATGCTCCGAGCCGCGCGAGCCGCGTGCACGCCCCGGCGCGACAATGGTCTACCATTTGCTGAGGCACAACGCGCGCCATCGATGTCTTCGCCGCTCGACACATTTCTACGCCCTGTTCACCAGTGGGTCTGGGGTGACTTCGATCGCCGCGTCCGCAAGCTCCTCGCGTTCGCCGAAGTCGAGACAGATGGCGGCCGCGACATCCTTCGCGCCTCGGAGCTGACACCCGACCCGCTGCTGCGGCGTCTCTATCTCGAGCACGCCATCGACGAGCTGCATCACGGCGTTCTGTTTCGAGAGCGCGGCGCGGCGCTCCTTCGCGTGCGCGCCTCGCGCTCGGCGCCGCTGTTCACCGGCAACCCGCTGCCGGGGGGACACGGTCTCGACGATCTCCGCATCGAAGGCGAGCCCGATCATCGCCTGCTCGCGTTTCTTCACGTCGCGGAAAAATCCGCCGCCGGACGATTCGAGATCTACCGGCGCCTCGTCGACGACGATCCGGCCACGCGTGCGATCTTCGAACAGATTCTGCGCGACGAAGTGTTCCATATGAACTACACGTACACGCAGCTCGCCCGAGTGTCTCCGAAGTCGTATCGCTGGCAAATCTGGCGCGCGCGGGGCAGTCGCTTGTGGAAGCGCTATTTGCGGATTGCGGCGGCGCTCGGCGATGTCATCGGGACGGCCATGATCGCGCTCGTCTATTTCGTGGTGCTCCCGCCGTTCGCGTGGGCGGCGAAACGGGCTCATCGCGTCGAGGGGGAAGGCTGGAAGCCCGCGCGGACCGGGGCGCGCGACTCGGCGGCGAGCCAGTACTGACATGAAGATCCTCGGCATCTCCGCGCACTATCACGATTCGGCCGCCGCGCTCGTCGTCGACGGCCTGCCTGTGTGCGCCGTCCAGGAAGAGCGCATGTCGCGCCGGAAGAACGACGCTGGATTCCCGCTTGGCGCGATCGACTGGTGTCTCGATCACGCCAAACTCGAGCCCGACGATCTCGACGCCGTGGTCTTCTACGAGCGCAGCATGCTCAAGTTCGATCGGATCCTGACGAGCGCGCTTCGCGCGTTTCCGCGCTCGTGGCGTTCGTTCCCGCGGGCCATCAAGAATTCGCTCGGAGAAAAGGTGTGGGTGAAAGGCGTCATCTCGTCGCAGATGGGAGTGCCGCGCAGCAAGATTCTGTTCACGGATCACCACGCCTCACACGCGGCTGCCGCGTTTCTCACGGCGCCGACCCGCCGCGCCGCCATCCTGACGGCGGACGGCGTCGGGGAATGGGCGACGCTGACGACAGGACACGGTACGCGAACCGACGACGGCACCGACATCCGATTCGAGCGCGAAATCAGATTTCCCGACTCGCTCGGCCTGCTGTATTCAGCCTTCACCGCCTATCTCGGTTTCACCGTGAACGAAGGCGAATACAAGGTGATGGGCCTCGCCGCGTACGGACGGCCGACGATGATCGGCCAGGTGAACAAGTTGATTCGGCGGACGTCCGACGGCGCATTCGTCCTCGACCCGGAGTATTTCGACTTTCAGACGGCGGCGGAACATTCCTATTCGCCGAAGTTCGTCGAGCTTTTTGGTCCGCCGCGGCACCGCTACGAGCCGCTCGATCTCGAGTCGAAGGAAGGCCAACGCTTCGCCGACTGCGCCGCCAGCGTGCAGCGCGTGCTCGAAGACATGCTGGTCGATATCGCGCGCGAGCTCCATCGCTCGACCGGCTTGCCCGATCTGTGCTTCGGCGGCGGCGTCGCGCTGAACGGCGTGGCCAACGCTCGCATTCTGGCGGAGTCGGGGTTCGAGCGCGTGTTCGTACCGAGCGCGCCTGGCGACGCGGGATGCGCGCTTGGCGCGGCGTTGTACGCGGACCGCATGTACTTCGGCAACCCGGATCGAGAGATTCCCGATCATCCGTTCTGGGGTCCCCCCGCTGACGGCGACGAGCTCGCGCGGGCGGCTCGCGAAGACAACCATCCCGTCGAGTCGCTGGACGCCCCCGCGCTGCTCGATCGTGTCGCCTCGCAGCTCGCCGAAGGGCGCATCGTCGGCTGGATGGAAGGCGCGTGCGAGTTCGGGCCGCGTGCCCTCGGCCATCGGAGCATTCTTGCCGCGCCGCATTCGAGCGAGACGCGCGATCGGTTGAATCGCGACATCAAGTTCCGAGAAGAGTTCCGGCCGTTTGCGCCCGTCGTGCCACGAGACGTGGCGAGCCGCTATTTCGACCTGCCGCCCGGCGGCGCACGCCTGGCGCGTTTCATGTCGGGCGTGTTTCCGGTACGGCCGGAATGGCGGCCGCAGCTCGCGGCCGTCACGCACGTCGACGGCACGGCGCGCGTCCAGGTGCTCGACCGCGACATGGCGCCGGCGCTGCACGCACTGCTCGAGGCGTACGGACGGCACACGGGCATCCCGGTGTTGCTCAACACCTCGTTCAACGTCGCTGGCGAACCGATCGTGACGCGGGCGCTCGAAGGCTACTCGACGTTCCGCCGCTGCGGCATCGACCTGCTCGTCGCCGGCTCGACCGTCGTTCGAAAGCGCACGACGTCGGCGTCGCCGACGGCTATTCCGATGCAGGAGCGCGTCGCGTCGTGGGTGTGAAGCGCCGCGGCGGGCTGCGGCGCCGGTTGATCGTGCTGGAGTCGGCCGCCGGGTCGATCGGCGATCTCGTCCGTGGATTGTGGCGGAGCGAGTCGGGCAAGCGCTGGCTCGTGCCGCTCGCGGTGTTTCTGTGTATCTTCGGCCTCGTGTTGACGCTCGCCACCGCCGTCGAGGCGCTGGCGCCGTTCATCTACGCCATCTTCTGAACGTATGGACAGGCTCGAGGACCTCCTCGCCTGTCCGGTGTGCGACGGACAGTTTTCCGCGGCGTGGCGCTGTCTCCGCTGCGGCGCGCAGTTCGACGCGCCGGACGGCATCCCGAATCTTCGCCTCCCGGTAGACGAGCGAACGGACACCGTTCGTGATTTCTACGAGCACGAGCCGTTCCCAGGCTACCCGCCGCGCGACAGCCTGAGCGCGTTGCGGGCGCGGGCGGAGCGGAGTGCATTCGCGCGGCTCGTCGATCGTGCCATTCCCGCAGACGCGCGCGTCGTCGAGGTCGGCTGCGGCACGGGACAGATGTCGCTCTACCTCGCGCGCGGCGATCGCCTGATCGTCGGCGCCGACCTGACGCGTGCGGCCCTCGCGCTCGGCGCCGCCGCGGCGCAGCGATTCGGCTTGCGAGGCGTGCAGTTCGTCGAGATGGATTTGCAGCGGCCAGGATTGAAGAAAGGCGCGTTCGACGTCGTCTATTCGTCCGGCGTCGTGCATCACACCCGCGATCCGCGGTCGGCGTTTGCGCATCTCGTCCGACTCGTACGCCCGGGCGGCATCATTGTCCTTGGCGTGTACAACATGTGGGCGAGGCTCCCGTCACGCGCTCGTCGCGCCGTGGCACGGTTGACCGGCTACCGATTCGTTCCGTTCGATCCTGTGCTGCGGGAGCGGACTGCCGAGCCGGCGCGCTGGCGTGCCTGGCTTCGCGACCAATACCAGCATCCGGAAGAGCACCGCCATTCGATTGCGGAAGTGCAGCAGTGGTTCGCGGAAAACGCCGTCGAGTACCTGCGGACGTATCCCAGCGCGACGCTCGAAGACGAGCCGGACGATCTGTTCGCCGCCGCGTCGGACAACTGGCGCATTGAGAACTGGCTGGCGCAACTCGGTTGGATGCGCACCCTCGGCCATGAGGGGGGGCTGTTCTTTACGATCGGCCGGAGGTCGTCGAGTAGTACCTAACGTGCGTCAAAACGTCGTCCCAATCGCGACCCTGAAGCCGTGCTGCGGCTGAAACGCGTCGCGCGACGGGTTCCAGTAATAGATGAAGCGCAGCGGGAGGTGAACGAAAGGCAGCACGACGCGAAGTTCGACGCCAGTGGACGTCCGCAAATCGCCGACATCAAACGGATGCGCAGCGTCGAATGCCTGCCCGGCGTCTCCGAACGCGAGCACGCGAATTCTGGGGGACACGTCGACGTGATACTCCGCGTTGAACAACGTGAACTTCGTTCCGCCGAGCACGCGCTCGTTCGCGTCGAGCGGGCCGACGGTTCGCAGGCCGACGCCGCGAATCTGATTCTCGCCGCCCAGCGAATAGCGCAAGTAGTACGGGACGTCGGCCGTCGAGCCGTACGGGTTCAGCACGCCGGCCTGTGCGCGCAGGCCGATGCCGGTCCAGCGGCTCGTCGAGCGGTACCACACTGCCTCCGCCTCCGGCTTGACGTAGTTAAAGTCGCCGCCGAGCGCGCTGCCCGCGATTTGCACGCCCGCTGACAGCCGCACGCCGTCGTGCGGCATGAACAGATTGTCGACCGTGTTGTGCACGATGCCGATCATCACGCGTCCGTCGGCGTGCCTGCCGAGATCGCTCGAGGCGAGCGCAGGTGCGCCGGCGCTGCTAAACGCACTGCCGAGGAGACTGTCCGCAATCCCGATGTCGTCGATTTCATAGGTGTGGCCGAACACGATGCGCGTGAACGGCGAGAGCGGATGTCCGAGCGACAAGGTCGCGCCCCTGCGCGACTCCGAATAGGCGTTCGCGATCGTCGTCGTGTCGTAAGCGGTTCGTCCACCGAACACGCTGATCGACCCGCTCAACGCTCTACCTAACAGGTAGGGCTCGGCGAGCGTCGCCTGATAGAGGCTGCCGCGAGATCCCTGCTCCGCGACGAGCGAAAGCGTCTCGCCGCGTCCGAACAGATTCGGCGTCACGTACGAGATGTTGCCGAAGAGTCCCTCGGCCTGCGACAGCCCGCCGCCGAAGTTCACCTTGTCGTGACGCTGTTCCTTCACGTCGAACGTCACGTCGAGCAAACGGCCGCCGCCGGGAACCGGCTCGACCTTGACGTCGCGCTCGGTGATCGGCTGGAAAAACGCGAGTTGGTTGAGCCGCTTCACCGACGTCTTGAGCGCCTCGGTGTTGAACACTTCGCCTTCGACGAGCCCGAGCTGGCGACGCATCACTTCGTCCTGGGTGGTGGTGTTGCCGTTCATCGCGATGCGACGGATGAAGTACTGGTCGCCTTCAGACAATCGAATCGTCACGTCGACGACGGGAGCGCCGTCGGCATCGGGATGAACGTCTGAATATCCGGTGAACTCGTAGTAGCCACGGGCGCCGTACCACTCGCGCGCCTGCTCGAATCCATGTCGTACTTTGCTGTCGTTGTAGAAGCCGCCCTGCTCGAGACTGAAGTACGGACGCAATGCTTCAGTCGTGGCGGCACGATTGACGTCGAAGGCGACACCGCGAATCCGGTAGCGCTTGCCCTCCGTGACCGGAATCTGCACGTCCGTCGCCCTGACCACTGGCGCGCCGATGCTGGCGGTCACGTACCCGTTGTCGTGGTAGTACGCCAGCACGCGCTCGAGGTTTTCGTCCTTCGCTGCCTTCATCCGGCTTCGCACGGCGCGTTCATTCGCCGCGGACACGCCGGTAAACGTGACACGACGAGCCTTCTCGCGCGGCCCGTCGTCGAGCATGAACGTCAGGCGGGTGAAGGCCGTGTCGGGGACATCGGTCAGGCGATGGGTCACCGACGCATACGGATGACCACGCTCGCGCAACAGGCCTCGCAGGATGTCCTCCACGCGTTTGATACGGGCCGCGTCGACGAGCGAATCGACGGCAATCTGCGTGTTCAAGTCCGCGAGCTTTCGATCGATGTCCCTGCGAACGATCGCCTTCGAGCCGATGTACTCGACAATCCTGATGCGGCGACGTTCCTCGAGACGAAAGACGACGCGCTTGCCGACGACGCCGTTCTCAGACGGCGCGTCGCTGACGTCGACAGAGATGTCCTCTAGAAATGCGGTGTTCCACAGCCGCTTCACATCCTCGGCGATCAGCCGCTGGTCGAACGGCTGTCCGGCTCGCGTACGAATGTAGTAGAGGTAGGTGTCACGATCGACGAACGACCCGTTTGGTTCGGACGGAAACGTGACATCGACCTCGCGGACGAGCGCATCCGACTGCGCAGCGGCGAGCGACATCAAGAGCAAAGCCAGCACTCATCACCTTTGACGTCGCATCCTGTATTCCGGCCTTGAGTCGGCCATCTCGTTTCTTGACGGTGCTTGCGGCTCGCGGTACTGTTTCGCGCGGCGAAACGCTCGCCGCGAAGCGAAGGAGTTCCACGTGCGATCAGTTATGAAGCTGGCCCTGGCGAGTTTCGTCGTCGCTGCCTCGACGACGGCGATGGCCCAGTGGCCCAAATACACACCGACAGGTGTACCGCTCGGAACCGACGGCAAACTCGACACGAACGCGCCGACTCCGCGTACGGCGGACGGCAAACCGGATTTGTCGGGCGTCTGGGAAATCACACGCGACCCGAGTGCACCCCCCGCGGCCCGCGGCGGCCGAGGTGGCGGTGGTGGATCGCCGTTCGGCAACATCGGCAACAGCTGGCCTGGCGGAGCACCGTATCAGACGTGGGCGGCCGATCTGGTCAAGAAGCGCATGGCCGACAACAGCAAAGACAATCCAGACGCGCACTGTCTGCCGATGGGCATCGCGCAACTCAACGCGCATCTCTACCCGCGGAAGATCATCCAGACGCCGAAAGAAGTGCTGCTGATCTACGAGGCCTCAGGGACGACCGTCCGAGAAGTGTTTCTCGACGGGCGCACCCTGCCGAAAAAAGACGACGTCGAGCCGTGGTACAACGGCTATTCGGTGGGGCGCTGGGACGGCGACACGCTCGTCATCGAGACGACGGGCTTTACCGACGATGGTTGGCTGGATGTCCGTGGCAGCCCGCTGACGAGCGCCGCGAAAATCACGGAGCGCTTCCGGAGGCCGAAGTTCGGCACGCTCGAGCTCGAAGAGACGATCGACGATGCCAAAGCGTACACGCAGCCGTTTACAGCGAAGGTCTTCTATCGGTTCAGCACCGATACCCAGCTGATCGAGTTCGTCTGTCTCGACAAAGATGCCGAGCACTACGTCGGAGGCCCCGGCGCGTCGGCAAAGTAGGCTCGCGACCTCAGGCGGCCGCTCGCGATACCCGAACGGCGCGCGGGCCGGTCAGCGGGTCTTCGATCAGCTCGAAGATGACCCGATCGCCCGGTTCTAACGCGTTAAAGAGGGACGCTCGCGCGTCCTTGCGGTGGAAGAACACGTGTCGCCGGTCTTGGATGCGAATCAGCCCGTAGCTCTGGCCGTAGAGCATTCGAAGGATTCTGCCGCTTGTCCGTTGGCCGCGTTCTTCCGGCTTGACGCCCTTGGCGCGGCCCTTGATGGCCCGCTGCCGGCGCTGACGTGGCGGGCGGCTGTCGGACCCGGTTGTGTCGACGTTCTGCACTGAATTCATATGGATGTCCCTGGACTACCTCCATTTCATTAGACGAAGAGTACCATGTCAGGATCCTGAACGGACTGTTGCACGCGTGAAAGGTTCGATGGAAATACAGCTTCTTCAGGCGGTCGGCAAGATTGCGGGCATCGGCGGCCTGGCCCTGGGCGTCTTCGTGCTCCTGTTCGAAGAGGTGATTCGGAAGAACATCTTCCCGATGCTGTCCGACGATCACGCATCTGGGCTGATCCGGCAGTTCATGTATCTGACGTTCGGCGTTGCCGTGTTCGGCATCGTGGCCTGGACCGTCGTCGCGGTCAAGGGGCCCCTGACGTCCGGGAAGAGCGACCGCCCCGTCCCCCCGGCGGCCGCCGGCGTTGCCGGCACCTGGCAGGCGACGGTGAAGTATAGCTGGGGCGACACGCACACGGAGACCTTCCAGTTCGACGTGCACGGACAGGAGCTCACGGGCATCGCGTCGTATGTCACGGCCCCGCATGGCATCATCGACGGCAGCATCGACGGCAACCGTCTGTCGTTTCAGACGACGTCGTATAGCGAACTGAACGAACGCCGCTATCAGGAAAAGCATCGTTATCGTGGGACCATGTCGGGCGATACGATTGAGTTCGTGCTGGAAACCGACTCGGGCTACGATGCGCCGCCGCCGCTGAAATTCACGGCGCATCGGGCGGCGACGAAGTAGCGGCGTCGAAGTAGCGGAGACAAGCGTGCGTATTGACCAACGGCGTGTCGGAGACGTGATTTTTCTGGACCTGCGAGGGAAGATCGCGGCTGGTGACGGCGACGTCTTGATTCGCGAGACGATTCAGCAGCTGGTGGCGAACGGCGCGAGAAGGATCGTCCTGAACTTCGCCGAAGTGCCGTACATGGACAGCGTCGGCCTCAGCGCGATCATTCGTTCGCATCTCACGCTCGGCCACGACGGGGGCCAACTCAAACTGCTGCACGTGCCGAGGCACCTTGCCGAGCTGCTGGCGGTGACGCGGTTGACGGCCGTGTTCGATGTCTTCGACGACGAGGCCGCCGTCATTCAGAGCTTCAACCGCGTTGGATCTTGACGACGCCTGGCGCGGCTTTTGGATCCGTTATCTAGGTGACTGTCGCAGGGTTTTTGCCGTTTCCCCTGCCTGAGGTGGCGCCGAAGCGGAACGGCGTCAGGCGCCCCCCAGCCATCAACGAGCGCGGCTCCGGATAACTCGCGTTTTCGGCGAGTGCTCGCGGTATTCCTCGATGGTTTTCGCCACGTCGACGACCGTGCTGTCCATTCGCGTTGTGTGAAGCCCGGCGGCAATGCGCGGCGTCAGCGCGTCCAAGTGTAAGAGCTGCCGCCGCGATGGACGATGCGGCGCGCGGAAGTGCGTCGAGATCACCCCGAGCACGCGGCCGCTGGTGTCCGTGATCGGCGTCGACTGACACGCGTACGCGCCGGCGTCGAGGACCATGCGTCGAGCGTCTTCGGTGAAGATTGGCGACGATCGCACATCGGAGACGATGATTCGCCGCGCGTCGTGCATCGCGGCGCCGCAGGCGGTCGTGTCATCCGACACGATGCCGAAAAACTCCAGAAACGGCCGCCGGAATCCACGCTGCACGACGATCTTCAGATGATTGGCTTCGGCGATCTTGAGCTGAATGTTGCCGAAATCGGCCGATGTGATGTCGATCGCGGCGTCGAGAATTGGCAGGAGCACCGCTTCCAGGTGCGTGTCGGCGAGAAACGAGACGCCGTCCTGCTCTAACCGCACCCTCGCAGATTATCACGAACGTGCCTATCGGCCTTTGCGGACGTTCTTGTCGGCCCAGTTCAGAATCACGTCGGCCACTTCGAGGTTGTTCGTGCCGAGCATCATCATGTGCGTGGTGCCGTTGAAGATCGGGTTTCCCAGCTCATCCAGTTTGATGTACTCGGCTTTGGCCTTGCCGTGGCCCGCGGCGCGCCGCGCCTTGATGGCGTTGACCGTCGTGTCACACACCTCGCTCGTCGGCGTGTAGTCGCCCTTGAGCGCCATGTACGGAATGTTGTCGAAGTCGTCGGCCTTCAGGCCGCTGTTCGGCAGCGAGCACGAACCCTCGATCGTGATGAGTCCCTTCACCAAATCGAGATGGCCGCGTTCCTTCAGGATGCGCACCATGTGGTGGCCCATGATGCCGGATTGCGAATGCGTGGCGACGACGGCGCCGCCGAGTTTCTCGACGAGATCGGCGAGGTCCTTCGGCGTCCAGGTGTTGGCGGGCGCGATCTCTTTCGGATCGCACGTGTCGCAGATCGATCCCGGCAGCGTCACTTCGGCGTTCGGCACCAGTTGCTTGTAGTAGTCGAGCGCCCGGTAGTCGCCTGAGATCGGATACGCAGGGAAATAGCCCTTCCCGTGGCTCGTGTCCGTCGGGGGGTCGCCGGGATCGCCGTGGCGGATGAGCGTGCCGGTCAGGATGTTCGATCCCGGCGGCGTGAGATGTCCGAACCACGCGGTCCACGCGCCGTTGTCAGTGATTCTGCCGAACGCTGGAATCTTCGCCGCCCCGTTCGCGGCGTCGCCGTTGCGGACCATGGCGGCCGCTTCGTGAATGACGGACTCGTCGAAGCCCGAACGTCCGCGTCCCGCCTGATCGACGATGTAGGTGGAGATGCCGTTGCGTACGAAGTACGGCGCCCAGCCTTCGCGTCCGTCGGGCGTGGATTCGAGGCACGCCGCCGTATGACTCGATCCGTGGACCATGATTACGGGCGGCATGTTGGCCTTCTTGCTCGCCGGAATCTGGAACTGCACGTACATCTGTCCGATCGTGATCTGGTTGGGCGCCATCACCTGGTTCGGCAGTGTCGCGGTCGCGTACGGCGTGACTTTCGACACGCCGCCGATGAAAAAGCTTCCCTGGTCTTCGATGACGAGGGGCTTCTTGAGAAACTTCTTCGTCTTGCCCTCTTGTGCGACGACGCCGGCGGTCGCCGCGAGAGCAAGAATCAGAATCAGGCAGGTGCGGACTGGTCGCATGAAGGCTCCTTTGCGACCGCGATACTACCTGAGTTTCGGTACGAGTCAGGCGGGAACCGTGCCTGAACTGCCCTTGGGCACCACCATGAACACCAGGACGCGCGCCTTCGCGTTCGCGTCTGCCGATCCAAACGTGGAATGCAGCGCGCCCGTCGGCTCGAAGAACGTACCGCCGGCCGGAACGATCTGCTCGGGCCCGTGATCGACGCCGAAGCGCACCTGCCCGTCGACGACGTACCCCAGCACGGGACCGGTGTGACGATGATCGCGTCCAGTGCCGGGACCTGGATTCAACTCCAACAACATGACGTCGAAGCCGTCGAGCGGCCCCGTCAGCGAATGACGGGCGAGTTGACGCGGACCCGCTGCTGTCGTCGTGGGCGCTTGTGCGTCGAGATCAATCGGCAGCAGCGCCGCCGCTGCAAGTGAAAGGAAGGTTCGACGATCCTGCATGATCGGTTTCTCCTGTGTGTCGGTCATTTTTGCGCGGCCATATTCGTGACGAACACGCGCGTCCCCGGACGGAACTGCGACCACGCGAACCAGAACTCCGGGACAAGGATCAGCGGCTTCAATTGCGTGCCCTTCAGCGGTCCGTCGAGCGAGAGCCCGTAAGCGTCCCATGTCGAGCGCGTCTCGAGATCGATCAGCGAGCTGGCCTCGGCGTTCGCAGCCTCGAACCGCAGCAGCCTGTCCTTTGCGCGTGCCTCGAAGGCGGTCGTCGTGTCCGATGACGGCTGATGCACCACCACGACCGGCACGCCGCCGACACGTTCGTTGACCACGCGCGCGGCGCGCAGCGCTGAAAGCGGAAACGCCATGGTCTCCGCGCCGACGGCGAGTCCGGCGATCATTTCTCTCGGACGAAGCCGGCTGTCCTGACTGAACGACCCGTCCGGCGCCGCGCCTTCTCCTGATGTTCTCGCCTTCGTCATGCGCGGTCTGAAGATCGGAATCCGTTCCGCGTATCCCGCCAGAGGCTTGAGCAGCGTGGTGTTGGGATAACGCGCGCGCCAGGCTTGCCACGTGGTGAGGATGAACGGGTAGAGTTCGAGGTGGCTCCCCTTGAGAGGACCAGAGATCGCTTCTCCAGTGGACTGCTGCCAACGGCTGCCGGTCTCGACGTCCTTGTGCACTTCGTTCGCGTTCACCATGCTGTCGTATTCGAAATGCAGGCGGCGCCCATTGAGTTGTGCGCGAAAGACGGCGCCTGTGCCGCAGGTGCCGCACCACGTCACTTCGATCGGGCCGTCCGGCATCTGGTCATCCACAGAGCCGTGCTGCGTCAGATCGGCAGCCAGGTAGGCCTTGGCCGTCGCCCCGCGCGCGACGCCGATGACGAGATCGTCGTTCAGCGCGAAGGCGGCGTTCGATGCAGGAACGAATACCGGCTCGTGAATCGCGACATACGGCATCATCGGTGGTGTCTGCGTCGGGGCCTGCGCCAGGAGTTTGGCTGAAAACACCGCGCCAAATACGAAGTACAGAACTCGAGACTGTGTCATGGCTTTTCTCCGGCTGGGCGCACCTCTCAACGGGTGCCGCGCGATGACGCCGAGCGGCGCGGGCGTCTGCATCATCGAATCAGGTGAATGCCGCACAACGAAAGTCCAACCGTTACGACGACAGTCGCCGCGACGACTATCCCTGCGTACGACAATCGGCGAACCGACGCCTCGGCCAGGTACGCCAGCGCCACAAGGCGCGCGTAGATGCCGACATGAAAAAGAAACGCCGCCACTCCGAGCAGGAGAAACGGCAGCGTTGCGGCGGCGCGAGGCGTCGCAAGCAGGTTGAACTGAGCGATCGGCGGCGCCAGCGTTGTCGCCACTTGCGGCTGGCGGACCAGCAGCCCCGAAAAGACGTGCATCAGCAAAAACGCGGCGAGACACCAGCCCGACACCGCCTGCAGATTCCAGGCAACGGCTCCCGCGCGGACTTTTCTCATGCCCATCGCGGCGCCGCTCGCGATCTGGATTGCGACGGCCGTGACCATCACCGTGTAGCTGACCGGCTGTTGCGACACGATGCGCATGACGCTGCGCATCGCGGTGTAGGCGGGCACGCTGACGAACGCGAGTGCCTGGTTGATGACGTGCGCGAGCACAAAAACCGTGAGCACCAGAGCCGAAAGGCGATGGACGTACAGGAAACGCCGCGTCGAACGGGACGCGAGCGGCCATCGGAACAGCGTCGTCAACGACGCCACGGCGATGACGGCGTACCACGACCACAGGCCGAGGTTGAACCACGTGTTCACGCGCGACACAAGCAGAAACAGCGAGGGGCTGATCGCCGCGATCAGCGCGCCGAGCACGAGCAGACGGGTGGACGCACGCTCGAAACGGTCGGCCGTCATGTGATTCAGCGCAAAAGCCGCCAGGAATGGTCCGGCGCACGCCCACAGCAGCGTGAGCGCCACGAGCGGAATGCCGACGACGTGTGCCTGGGCCCATCGGCCGCTCCCGAAGAGGGCCTGCAGCGAGACGGGATAGAGAAGCGGCACCAGCCAGACGACTGCGATGAGGCCGCGGAGCCGCGACGTCTGCTCCCTCACGCGATGGCGGAGCATGTGCCGCAGTGCCGGCAGCTCGGGGATCTCGACGAATTCCGGAGGCATGACGGCGTTCAGGCTCCGTGAGATCGTCTCGTAGGCGCGGGCGCATTGCGCGCAGGCTCCGAGGTGATGCTCGACGTCCGCGATTCCCGGCCCGTTTTCGCCGTAGTAATGCAGGACGAGATCGTCGTCGCTCAGGTGATTCACCGGCCGCTCCAGTGAGGTTCGAGCGCCAGGCGGATCTTCCGGACCGCGCGGAAGATGTGTTGTTTCGCGGAATTGTTCCCGATGCCGACCGTCTGCGCGATTTCGCTGATGGAACAGCCCTCGAAGTGCCGGAGCGCAAACGTCACACGTTCGAGCGGGCTCATGGTGTCCATGGCCGCCGAGATCTGACGACGCCAGTCGGCGCTCGCCATCAGACGTTCGGGATCGGGTGATGAGGCCGCGATTGTGTCGGCGACGTCCGAGAGAGGCCGCGGCTCGCCGGCGTCGGGCCGTCTGCGGCGGCTGCGCAGATGATCCAGCGCGCAATTCACGAGGATGCGGTGGAGCCACGTGCGAAAGTCGGCGCGCTGTTCGAATTGTTCGAGATGCAGATACGCGTTCAGCAGGCTGTCTTGCACGACATCCTTCGCATCCTGTTCGTTGCCGGTCATACGAAGGGCGAGGTTGTACATGTATCTCCGATGACGCTCGATGAGCGACAAGAACACGTCCAAATCGCCGTCGGTCATCTCACCGGCTCATCGTCCGCATGATTGGACGCCGAGAACACTCTGCGGTTAACAGGGAAGGCGAGCCGGGAGGAATGCGTCCTCCCGTCATGTGGGACAGTGCTCTCGAAGCAAGCTGTCGGCGCAAGAACAGCGCCGAGCGAAGTTGCCCTTGTAGTCAGCAATCGCGGTGCCACGCGAAATCGTCCATCAATGCCGGCTGTTGTGCGTGTCGCATGGCTGAACCGCTCCAATATGCGGTGACGGCTGAGAACGCGTCTTCTCACGAATCAGTCCGCGATCACTCACCACGACGGCCATCGCCATGGGCCGCGTGTGCGATCGTCTTGGCACGACGATTGGAGGTAGAAGGGGTAGGGCACGCGAAGTTCATCTGAACTTCCAAACGCCGTTGCCGTCATGCGAGGCGAGCACGCCGTCAAGATCGACGGGTGTTCCCTCGCCCACGCGGCTGTTCTTCCCGCGGTAGTTCCGATTATGGACGAACCAACGCCTACTGAAGTCGCCCTCGCAGCCGTGGACGCACTCCTGCGCGTCGTCGAGCAATCGTCACACGACCTCCGCGAGTTCCATGAGCTCGTGGCGCATGCGCGACGTTCGCCACTGCCGCCGTTCCCCAAGGCGACGGTCCTCGTGACTCAGCGAATCGTCGACAAGTTGACGACGGTAGAAAGCGAACTTCAGGAGGTCTTGCTCGGCCTCGGCCTCGTGCACACCCCGAAGGCCTCGTTGTAGCGCCTCACTTGATCGGAACATCCGTTCCGGGCGGATACACGATGATCTCGACAGCGCCCCAGCCGGCGCCGACACTGAGCGCGGTGTTCTTCCCGACGCCGAAAGTCTTGAGCTCCGTATCGTCGAAGCCGAAATTGTTGACCAGATAGTCGCGCACGACCAACGCTCGCGCCTGCGTGAGGACCAGATTCTTCTCCGTATCGCCCGCCATGCTCGTCGACACCATGACCACTGCGACGCCGAACTCATTGTCGGCGAGGAACTGTCCCGCGGTGCGCAACGATTTCTGGTTCTTCGGCTTGGCGGTATCCACTTTCTCGAACAGCAACTTTGACTCGTATGTGAACGTCTTCAGTGGCTCAGCCTGCGGAAGACGTGGGATGGCATTCTTCGCGAGGTCGGCGGAGTCTTCATAGCCGCGATCTTTATAGAACCCGCGCACCAGGAAATTCTTCTTCAACGCCGCCATGTTCTCTTTAAAGTCGAGCGCTCCGGCTTGCGCGGTGGTGACCGTGTCGCGCAACCCGCGCGTGGTCTCGTCGAGCTGAGCGTAGATGTGCTTGTCGTTGATCAGCGCGCCGACAGTGCCCTGCCCGTCGTCGATTTTCATGCTGACGGAGCGCAGGCTGGCCGTGGTGTGCGTCACATTCAGGAGGGCTTCCTGACTGCTGACGAGAATGCCATCGGCTTTCTTCATGAGATCTGCCATAGCGAGCGGTGGCTCGCTGCCGATGGTGCCTCCATCGGCGACATCTGCTCCTATGGCCGAGCCGAACGAGATCGCCACAAACGCGTTGCCCAGCAGCCCGTCGGTTTGGAGCATCGCAATCGAGTCCTGCTTGATGATCTCGTGAGTCGATTGAGCCATGTCCATCCAGACCGTGATGGTGTCTGTAGGTGTGTGGGGCAAGTCCACTCGGCGGACGGTGCCGCTGTGCACGCCGCCCACACGGACGTCCGCGCCGGACTCGAGGCCCACGACGCTCGTGAAACGTGTTTTCAACAGATACGTCGGCGTAAACAGATATTGCTTGCCGCCGATGATGAAGATCGCTGAAACCAGAATGGTCAGCGCGGCGATGATGAAAGCTCCGAGGCGGGCCGCTCTAGACATCTTAGCTCCCTATGAAATCCCGTTTGAAGAATTCCCGGACGAATCCGTCCTCGCTGTTCGAGAGTTCCTGGAAGGTGCCGCTCAGCGCCACTTGTCCGTTCTCCAGCAACACCAGGCGGTTCGCCACGGTCTTCGCACTCCGAAGGTCGTGCGTGACGATGACAGATGTCAGGTTGTGTTCCCGTTGTAGCTTGAGGACGAGTTCGTCGATTTCGCCGGAGGTAATCGGATCCAGTCCGGCCGTCGGTTCGTCGAGCAGCAGAATGTCTGGCCGCAGCGCCAGCGCGCGCGCCAGCCCCACTCGCTTTTGCATGCCTCCGGAAATGTCACTCGGCATCTTGCCGCGGTGGTGCTCCAGGCCGACGCTGCTTAACAACTCGCCGACGCGATCGCTCCGTTCCGATTTCGACATCGTTGTGTGGTGCGTGAGAGGAAACGCCACGTTCTGTTCGACCGTCAGGGAGTCGTACAGCGCCGCATGCTGAAACACGAACCCCATCTTGATTCGCAGGCGATTCAAGGCGGCGAGGCCGAGGCCGCCGATCTCTTGCCCCTGAATGCAAATCGAACCGGCGTCCGCGTGCTGGAGCCCGATGATCATCTTCAGCAGCACGCTCTTGCCGGCGCCGCTTCGGCCGAGCACCGCTAGCGTCTCGCCACGACTCGCCGTCAGACTCACGTTGTCGAGCACGTGCTGTGCGCCATACGACTTGTGGACGTCTCGAAGCGCGAGCGCTGGCTGAGGAGTGTCCTGAGTCATCGCGTCACGGGAAGAAAACCAGGATGAGCTTCACGAGAACCACGTCCGCGACGATCACGAGCAGCGACGACAGGACGACCGCGCTCGTCGCCGAGCGTCCGACACCTTCGGTCCCACCTTCGGTGCGCATGCCTTGAAAACAGGCCACGAGGCCGATGATCAGACCGAAGACGCACGTCCTGAGGGTCGGCGCCAGAAAATCGCTGACGGTCACGCCCGACAGACCCTTGTTCAAGAAGTGCTGGAAGGCGATCGGATCCGCCAGGGTTGCGGTGATCCACGCCGCGACTACGCCGGAGAAATCAGCCACCAACGTCAGCAGGGGGAGTACGACGATACAGGCGAGAATGCGGCTGAACGCCAGCAGCTTATAGGGATTGACGGCGGAGGCTTCGATGGCGTCGATCTGCTCGGTGACTCGCATCGCGCCCAACTCGGCGCCGATGCCGGCGCCTACTCGTCCGCTCACCACCAGGGCGGTCACGATCGGACCCATCTCGTGAACGATCGAGTACATGATGGCCGCGGGCAGCATGGACGTCGCCCCGAAGTGCGCGAGGCTGCTCCGACTTTCGAGCGCGAGGACGGCGCCGACCGCCGCGCCGGCGAGCGCTACCAGCGGGAGCGATTTTGATCCGAGTTCGTCGAGCTGCCGAACGACCTCGCGAAGCTCAAACGGCCGCGTGACCGCTGCGCGGGTAACCTTCCAGGAGAAGCTGCCGAGGTCGCCGGTCCATTCGAGCAGGCTGTTGATCATCGTCTCGCTTCGACCTTATCTGGTCGTGGAGACGTAGCCCTGTTCCGAACGGCACAGTCGTCCTCACAAATCGTCGGCGCTGCTCGACGTTGTCGAGCATGTTCGGCGAGCCCGAAGGGCGACGCTTAGTTGCGATTCCCAATTGATATCAATCGGAGTACCAGCTTCCGACGCGGAACTTGTCGCTCAGTCCGCAGACAAACCGGAGAGATGACTCGTCGATCCCATGCGGATAGTTTCCCAGGTGCGCGAACTATTCCGCGCTGGCTGGGCCTGTGCCGTGCTGCCGCACTCCGGTTTCTCAAGGATTAACGCCACGATTGCGACGGTGCAGGGATTGCTGTGGGGACTTCCGGGGCTTGTGAAGCTTACGCCGATCGCGTTTGTGCTCGTCGTCGGAGTCGCCGCATCGTCGTGCCGCGGGTCGGTGGACATCGAGAGCGAGGTTTCCACACTGCCAGTGGCGCGCGGCGTGGTGCACGCGCACGTCCGCATGGCGGGCCCGGTGCCGTCCAACGAGGTGATCCGCATGAACGCGGATCCAATGTGCGTGAAAGCCGCCGGAGGATCGCACGCCACCGACGAGGCGACCCGCGCCGCTGCGGATGGCAGCCTCGCCAATGTGTTTGTCGAACTGGTCGGGAATTTTCCTGACACGCCAGCGCCCGCCGAACCGGTGTCCATCGAACAGCGTGGGTGCGTGTACCGGCCGCGCGTCGTCGGACTCCGCGCCGGCCAGCCGCTGCAGGTCCGCAACAGCGATGACGGGCTCCACAACGTGCACGGGGTCTCCACCGATCGCGACGCGTTCAACGTCAGCCAGCCCGTGAGTGGAATGCTCAACACATTTCGTCCCCGCGATCCAGGCATCCTGCGATTGAAGTGCGACGTGCACACATGGATGGTCGCGTTTGTCGGCGTGGTGAATCATCCCTATTTCGCCGTCACCGGCGCGGACGGCGCTGTTGTGCTGCGCGATGTGCCTGAGGGCACCTACGAGGTGCGCGCGTGGCACGAACAGCTCGGCACGATCGTCTCGCAGGTCCACGTCGACTCGGCGCGTGAGGCGACCGTCGAGATGACGTACTCCGGCAAAGCGGCAGTAACGCAGTAAATAAGGAGCAAACGCCATGGCGACAATCACCGTTGCGAACCAGATTGCGGCACCTCTGCATCGCGTTTTCGAGTGGTTCACCGACATCGGGTCCGGTTCGCCGCATGTGGACGGCATCAAGAAGATCGAGATGATGACGCCTGGCCGTTTCGGACTCGGGACGAAGTGGCTCGAAACGCGTGAGCTGCTCGGCGTCGCCGACAGCGCCGAGATGGAGGTCACCTCGTTCGAGCGAGACAAGACCTACACCATCACGCACCACAAGGGCGGACTCCGCATCGACACGGCGTTCTGGTTCGAGCCGGTCGGAGAGGCGACGAAGGTCACCGTCGAGTTCGAGCTCGAGTCGGACGGTCTTCCTCCAGGGCTGCTGGCGCCGCTCAACTGGGCGATTGCCGGGAAAGTCCGAGATGTCCTCGGCCACGATTTGGCCGATCTGAAAGAGTCACTGGAGACGTCGCCGTCGTGACGCCGATTCGGCTCGACGTCGAGCGTCCGATCTGGAGCCGGTTCTTTACGGTCGCGCCGCTGGTGATCGTTGGCGAAGAAGCGGCAATAAGAGAAAAAGGCCGGCGATTGCTCGCCGGCCCGACTCGGCTGAAGACTGGTGACCGAAAACTGGGGACTACTCGTGCCCTCTATCGCAGTCAGATCAGTTTTCAGCCGGACGATCGACGTGCTCGATCACCAGAATCTCCACCGGTGCCTGCCCCTCTCGGAGAGTGAGACCGAGTCGTCTCTCTAAGGCTGGCGTCATCGCGGGCAGCCGGCCCGTCGCGGCAACCGCGGATGCGGCTTCATCTCCTCCAAGCTTAAAGTCGTAGCGTCCCCCCAGGTCGGTTCGATCGACGACTGTTCGGTCGAGCTGCGGAGCAAGTGTGAGCAATTGGGCCCACTCAGCCATCGACATGTTCTCGGCCGCCATCACTCCAGGCGCGATCAAGAGCGGGCACGGCCGCAAGGGTTGGGGCTCGCCGGCGGCTGGTTTCTCAATCACAAGACCGGCATTGAACGCTTCGCGTTGGAAGAATGGGATGCATCCGCCCTCCGACAGTTTGAGACCCGGGCCAAGTTGGCCATCGGCGCGGAGCACGATCAGCTCGTAGACCGGCCGCAGCGGCGATTCCACTCGCACTTGCAGGTTCAGGCGCTCGGCGAGCAGCGCGCGCAGCGCCGCTTCGCCAGCGGGCGGGAGACCTGTGCTGGTCGAGAGCGGGAACTCCACGTTGGCCCGGGCCTGCATGTCGTAACGCTCGGTGTTGATCCACTCTGGTCCGCCAATGATGTCGCCCTTGGCTCGATTGCGGTAGCCGTACGCGTCGCGAATGAGCTCCATCACGGTCATGCCTCGTCCCATCAGGACGCCGCCGGCAAGCGTTTGAGCCCGGCCCGGAACCGTCGGGATGCTTGGTGGGATCGCAAGGCGCTGTTGTTCCACCTGCGCGTTGCGCTTGATCGACGCCGCCTCGATCGTCACGTTCTGTGTCGGTGATTTCCCGGCTGTGGCGCGTGCCTGCGCGGCGGTCGGCTGCGCCGCTGCGGGTCGCTGGGTCGCCGTGAATCGCGCCTGCACCACTGGTGCGGGCGCAGCCGCTGGTGCTGGCGCAGCCGCGGGTGCCTGAGCCGAGGAAGGCTGGGCCTTCGTCTGCAGCGACGCACCACCGAGCGCGACCAGACCGAACGCCGTGACAACGAGCCGCGCGGAGATGGGTGATTTCCTGCGGATGCGAGGATCGAGAATGTACATGAGCCGCTCCTCCAGCCGCCGAGGGTGCGCCATGGCGACACCTCCCGCGGCGAAATTCCGTCGACGTGACGCCGCGGATTTGGCGATTTCCACGAGATGATGCCCATACACAGATCCGAGAACGCCCGATGTCAGCACGACGTCGTCGCAGGCGCGCTCACGCTCGATGCGCAAGCGATGCGCGGCCACCCAGACGAGCGGGTGGAACCAGTAGATCGCGCACGCTACGCGCGCCAGCAGTTGCGTCAGGCAGTCGCGGCGTCTGACGTGTGCAAGTTCGTGCAGCAGAACCGCTCGCAGGCGCTCGGACGCCCACTCCGACACCTCGGCTGGCATGACGACGAGCGGCCTGACGATGCCGCAAACGAACGGTATCGACGTATCGGGTGACTCGACGAACGTGACGCGACCGAGGCCGATCTCCGTCGCCATGGCGCGAGCCTCGTGGCCCCAGCCTGTGGTCGATC
>Ga0097621_100000555_pt1 | contig 26237 bp, 21 predicted proteins | sample KBSMisM72_FD_73165 | JGI IMG/M metagenome (GOLD analysis project Ga0097621, IMG submission 73165) | Miscanthus rhizosphere microbial communities from Kellogg Biological Station, Michigan, USA - KBS Miscanthus M7-2 (version 2) (version 2) | ecosystem: Host-associated > Plants > Roots >... | reverse complement strand
GGGCAACATGGTCGCGGTCATTTCCAACGGCACCGCCATCCTGGGCCTGGGCGATCTGGGGGCGCTGGCCTCCAAGCCGGTGATGGAAGGCAAGTCGGTGCTGTTCAAGCGCTTTGCCGATGTGAACTCCATCGACCTGGAAATCGACACCAAGGATGTCGACGCCTTCATCAATGCGGTGCGCTATCTGGGTCCGACCTTTGGCGGTATCAATCTGGAAGACATCAAGGCGCCCGACTGTTTCATCATCGAGCAGAAGCTGCGCGAGCTGATGGACATTCCGGTGTTCCATGACGATCAGCACGGCACCGCGATCATTTCCGCCGCCGGGGTGATCAACGCCGCCCATCTCACCAACAGAAAACTGGAAGACCTCAAGGTGGTGTGCAACGGCGCGGGCGCCGCCGGTATCGCCTGCATCGAATTGCTGAAATCGATGGGCGTGAAGAACGACAATGTGATTCTCTGCGATACCAAGGGCGTGGTCTATCGCGGCCGCACCGAAGGCATGAACCAGTGGAAGTCGGCGCATGCGGTCGAGACCAAGGCCCGCAGCCTCAGCGATGCGATGCAAGGCTGCGATGTGTTCCTGGGCCTGTCCGCCAAGGGGGCACTGACGGCAGATATGGTGCGCAGCATGGCGGCTTCGCCCATCATTTTCGCCATGGCCAATCCCGATCCGGAAATCACGCCCGAGGATGCCAAGGCGGTGCGCGGCGATGTCATCGTCGCCACCGGGCGCAGCGACTATCCCAACCAGGTCAACAATGTATTGGGCTTTCCTTACATCTTCCGCGGTGCGCTGGATGTGCGCGCCACCACCATCAATGAGGAAATGAAGATCGCCGCCGCCGAAGCCATCGCGGCGCTGGCGCGCGAGGATGTGCCCGATGAAGTGGCCACGGCCTATCGCGGCGCGCGTCCGGTCTATGGCCCGGAATATATCATTCCTTCGCCGTTCGATCCGCGCCTGATCTCCAAGGTCTCGGCAGCCGTGGCGGAAGCGGCAATGAAGTCCGGCGTCGCCAAGAAGCAGATTCCGGACCTCGCCGCCTATCAGTTCCAGCTGTCGGCGCGGCTGGATCCGTCGGCGGGCCTGTTCCAGATGGTGACCAATGCGGTGCGCGCCAAGCCCAAGCGGGTGGTATTCGCCGAGGGCGAGGAGGATTGCGTGATCCGCGCCGCCGCCGCCTTCCAGAATTCCGGCATGGGCAAGGCCCTTCTGGTCGGACGGCCCGACGTGGTGAAGCAGGGCTTTAAGCGCGCCGGCATCGACGAAAAGCTGCTGGAAATCCGGGTGCCGCATTCCGCCGAGGACGCCGCCGTCTATACCGATGCGCTGTACAAGCGCATCCAGCGGCGCGGCGGATTGCACCGCGACGCCGTGCGCATGGTGACCAACGACCGCAACATCTACGCCGCCTCGATGCTGAAGGCGGGCGATGCCGATGCCATGGTGACCGGCGTAACGCGCAATTATGCCAATGCCCTGGCCGATGTGCGCCAAGTGCTGGACCCGCCGGCCGGGCAGCGGCCCATCGGCATGCAGGTGATCTTCGCCAAGGGCCGGGTGGTGTTGATCGCCGATACGTCGGTAACGGAAATGCCCACCGCCGACCAGCTTGCGGATATCGCCATTCAGGCCGCCGCCGCCGCCAAGCGCTTCGGCTTGACGCCGCGCGTGGCGATGCTGGCTTCTTCCACCTTCGGCTTTCCCCGCAGCGAACGCAGCGAGCGCATCATCGAAGCGGTGCAGATCCTGGAAAATCGCGGCGCGGATTTCGAATATGACGGCGAAATGGCGATCGATGTAGCGCTGGATAAGGAGAAGTTGGCGCTCTATCCCTTTGCCCGCATCACCGACACCGCCAATGTGCTGATCATGCCGGCCATCCATTCGGCCTCGATTTCCACCAAGCTGTTGCAGCAGATGGGCGGCGCCAGTGTGATGGGGCCGATGCTGGTTGGGCTGGAAAAATCGGTGCAAATCGCGCCCTTGGGCGCCAAGATGAGCGAAATCTACAACGCGGCTGTGATCGCAGCGTATGATATAAATCGCTAATGTCGTGGTTTCGAAGTTCACTCAGGACCTGATATCAATCTTTGCGAATTTCGAAATCGGGACAATAGATGGATTCTGCGCGTATCAACGCTTTTATGAATCGCATTTGGGATGAGGACATCGTTCCCGTCCTGACCGATTATATTCGCATTCCCTGCAAGAGCCCCGCTTTCGACAAGGACTGGGACAAGCACGGCCATATGGAACAGGCCGTGAAGATGTTCGCAGATTGGGCCACGGCCAAACTCAAACAGCTCCCCGGCGCCTCGCTTGAAGTGGTGCGGCTGGAAGGGCGCACGCCGCTGATCCTGATCGAAGTCCCCGGAGCGACCGGAAACCCGGAGCGTAGCGAAGGGGTCGCTAGCGACAGCGTCGTGCGACCCGGCGCGACCGTTCTAATGTATGGCCATCTCGACAAGCAGCCGGAGATGGTGGGCTGGGCGGAGGGTACTGGTCCTTGGCAGCCCGTCATGAAAGACGGCAAGCTTTACGGGCGGGGCGGGGCCGATGACGGCTATGCCATGTTCGCCAGTATCGCCGCGCTGCTGGCATTGCAGGAGCAAGACATCGCGCATGGCCGGGCGGTGATCCTGATCGAGGCATCCGAGGAATCCGGCTCGCACGATCTGCCCTTTTATGTGGATCATCTGAGCGCGCGCATCGGTATGCCCGATCTTGTTGTCTGCCTGGATTCCGGCGCCGGCAATTATGACCAGCTTTGGCTGACCACCAGCCTGCGCGGCAATCTGATCGGCAATCTGACCGTCAAGGTGCTGACCGAGGGCGTGCATTCCGGCGCTGCCAGCGGCATCGTGCCGTCCTCCTTCCGTATCCTGCGCAGTCTTTTGTCGCGGATTGAAGATGAAGCCAACGGCCGAATGAAACTGCCGGAACTGTTTGTGGAGATTCCGGAGGATCGCTGGAAACAGGCGCGGGAAACCGCGGCGATTCTGGGCGACGAAACCTGGTCGGGCATTCCTTTCGCGGGAAGCACCAAGCCGTCGGTGCCGAAAAAGAGCAATGACAGCAACGCCGAACTGCTGCTGGAAAAAACCTGGCGGCCGCAAATGGCGATCACCGCCATGGAAGGCTATCCCCTGCCCGCCGATGGCGGCAATGTGCTGCTACCCTATTCCACCGCCAAGATTTCGCTGCGCCTGCCGCCCACCCTGGATGCGGAAATCGCGCGCCGCGCGCTGAAGACGGCGCTGGAAAGCGACCCGCCTTACGACGCCGATGTGAAATTCGATCTGCCGCGCGGCGATAATGGCTGGAACGCCCCTGCGCTTGCGCCCTGGCTGGAAGCCTCTTTGAACCGCGCCAGCATGGCGGCTTTCGGCAAGCCGGTGGTGTTTCATGGCGAAGGCGGATCGATCCCGTTCATGGCCATGCTGGGAGAAAAATTTCCGAAAACCCAATTCGTGGTCGCCGGCGTGCTGGGCCCTCATTCCAATGCCCATGGCCCCAACGAATTTCTCCATATTTCTTTCGTCAAGAAATTGTCGGCCTGCATCGCCACCATCCTGGCCGATCATGCGTTACAGACGCGATGAGTTTCCTGGATTCCGCTGACGATCCCAAAAAGGCACAACGCCGGCCGCTTTATTATTTTCTGCTTGCCACCTTGGGGGTAGGCGTCTTGGGCAGCCTCTTTACCACGCCCCAAATTCCCACCTGGTATGCGGGTCTGAACCATCCCAGCATCGCACCGCCCAATTGGGTTTTCGCACCGGTCTGGACCGCGCTTTATGTCCTGATGGCGATTGCCGCATGGCGGGTCTGGAAAGTCACCGGTTTGCGCTCCGGCGCGATGGCCGCTTTCGCGGTCCAGCTGGTGCTGAATCTCGCCTGGAGCGCGATCTTCTTCGGCATGCACAATATTGGCGGCGCGCTGGCCGAGATCGCGCTGCTGGATGTGGCGATCTTGATCACTGTCATCCTGTTCTTCTGGCACGACTGGCTGGCGGGGCTCTTGCTGCTGCCCTATCTGGCCTGGACCCTGTTCGCCACGCTTCTGACCTATGGCTTTTGGGGGCTGAACCCCTAGGCAAAAACCCATATCGGGCTTGGCAAGCTCTGCCCCTCTCCCTATATACCCCCTTGTATAAGCATGGGCTTCGTCCATCGCTTATTTTGTCAAAGAATTCAATGGGATAGACCGAAGACGCCCTTGGGGTCTAGGGTCCTATGCCCAATAAGAGGAACGAGAGAATGGCTAAAGTAATTGGTATCGACCTGGGTACCACCAATTCCTGCGTCGCGGTGATGGAGGGCTCGGCCCCCAAGGTCATCGAAAATGCGGAGGGCGCCCGCACCACCCCCTCCATCGTCGCCTTCACGCCCGACGGAGAACGCCTGATCGGCCAGCCGGCCAAGCGTCAAGGCGTCACCAATCCCGAACACACCTTCTTTGCCATCAAGCGCCTGATCGGGCGCCGCTTCGATGATCCCATGACCCAGAAAGACATGGGCATGGTGCCCTACAAGATCGTCAAGGCCGACAATGGCGACGCCTGGGTCGCGGGCCGCGACGGCAAGAAATATTCTCCTTCCGAAGTCTCCGGCTTCATCCTGCAAAAGATGAAAGAAACCGCCGAAGCGCATCTGGGCGAAAAAGTCACCCAGGCCGTCATCACCGTTCCCGCCTACTTCAACGACGCCCAGCGCCAGGCGACCAAGGATGCCGGCAAGATCGCGGGCCTTGAAGTGTTGCGCATCATCAATGAACCCACCGCCGCGGCGCTGGCTTACGGCCTGGACAAGAAACAGTCCGGCACTATCGCGGTCTATGACCTTGGCGGCGGCACCTTCGACGTGTCGGTGCTGGAAATCGGCGACGGCGTGTTCGAGGTGAAGTCCACCAATGGCGACACCTTCCTGGGCGGCGAGGATTTCGACCAGCGTGTCGTCAATTTCCTGGCCGACGAGTTCAAGAAGGAAAACGGCATCGACCTGCGCAGCGACCGCCTGGCCTTGCAGCGCCTGAAGGACGCCGCCGAAAAAGCCAAGATCGAACTGTCGAGCGCCCAGCAGACCGAAGTGAACCTGCCTTTCATCACGGCGGACGCCTCCGGTCCCAAGCATCTCACCATCAAGATCACCCGCGCCAAGCTGGAGCAGCTGGTCGAAGACCTGATCCAGAAGACCGTCGGTCCCGTCAAGCAAGCCTTGAAGGATGCTGGCGTCACCGCCTCTCAAATCGATGAAGTCATCCTGGTCGGCGGCATGACCCGCATGCCCAAGGTGCAGGAAGCCGTGAAGGCGATCTTCGGCGGCAAGGAACCGCACAAGGGCGTCAACCCGGATGAAGTGGTCGCCATCGGCGCCGCCATCCAGGGCGGCGTGCTGAAGGGCGAAGTCAAGGATGTGCTGCTGCTGGACGTCACCCCGCTGTCGCTGGGCATCGAGACCCTGGGCGGCGTCTTCACCCGCCTGATCGACCGCAACACCACCATCCCGACCAAGAAGAGTAATATCTTCTCGACCGCCGAAGACAATCAGGGCGCCGTCACCATCAATGTGTTCCAGGGCGAACGCGAAATGGCGGCGGACAACAAGTCGCTGGGCCGCTTCGACCTGCAGGGCATTCCGCCGGCGCCGCGCGGCGTGCCCCAGATCGAAGTCACCTTCGACATCGACGCCAACGGCATTGTCAGCGTCACCGCCAAGGACAAGGCCACCAGCAAGGAGCAACAGATCCGCATCCAGGCTTCCGGCGGCCTGTCGGACGCCGACATCCAGAAGATGGTCAAGGACGCCGAAGCCCATGCCGCCGAAGACAAGAAGCGGCGTGAATCGGTGGAAGCCAGGAACCAGGCCGATGCTTTGATCCATTCGACGGAAAAAGCGATGTCCGAGCATGGCGACAAGGTGGGCGCGGACGAAAAGACCGCCATCGAAGCCGCCATCGCTTCGCTGAAGGACGCGGTCAAGGGCGACGATCCCGAAGCCATCAAGGAAAAGACCAATACCCTGGCCCAGGCTTCGATGAAGCTGGGCGAGGCAATGTACAAGGCGCAGCAGTCCGAGGCCGCGTCTGCCGATGCCGCCGCCGACGGCGCCGGCAATAAGCCGGATGAAAATGTGGTCGATGCCGATTTTGAGGAAGTCGACGACAACAAGAAGGGCGCGGCTTAAATTGCAGGTCTGCCTCCCCCTTCGGGCGAAGCCCAAGAAGGGGGAGGTGGCCGTAGCAACGTCGTGGCGCGCAGGCGTAAGCCGAGCATCACGGCAAAGTTGCGAAGGCCGGAGGGGGCTAAAGAGTAGAGTCGGGGCATGAGCAAGCGCTGTTATTACGAGACCCTGGAATGCCAGAAGGGCGCGACCGGCGATATTCTGAAGTCCGCCTATCGCAAGCTGGCGATGAAGTTTCACCCCGACAAGAACCCCGGCGATCACACCGCCGAAATCAAATTCAAGGAAATCAACGAGGCCTATGACGTCCTGAAGGACGATCAGAAGCGCGCGGCCTATGACCGTTTCGGCCATGCCGCCTTCGAAGCCGGCATGGGCGCGGCGGGCGCGCGCGCCGCAAATCCCTTCGGCGACTTCGGCAGCTTCGGCGATGTGTTCGAGGATATATTCGGTCAGATGATGGGCGGCATGGGCCGGGGCAAGCGTCAGAATCGCGGCCAGGACCTGCGCTACAATCTGGAAATAAGCCTGGAAGAAGCCTTTCGTGGACGCTCGGCGGAAATCAAAGTCCCCACCATGGTGGCTTGCGAAGTCTGCACCGGTTCGGGGGCGGAGCCGGGCCACAGTCCCGAAACCTGTCCGACCTGCGCGGGACATGGCAAGGTTCGCGCCACCCAGGGCTTCTTCACCATTGAGCGAACCTGTTCAGCCTGCCGGGGCAGCGGCAAGATCATCCGCAATCCCTGCAAGAGCTGCCGTGGCGCCGGCCTGGTGCAAAAGGAGCGCATGCTGAATGTCGATGTGCCGCCCGGCGTGGAGGAAGGCACCCGCATCCGCCTGTCGGGCGAAGGTGCCGCCGGCGCCAATGGCGGGCCGTCCGGCGATCTTTATATTTTCCTGTCGGTCCGTGAGCACCCCATCTTCCAGCGCGACGGCCATGACCTGCATTGCCGGGCGCCGGTCTCTTTCGTGACGGCAGCGATGGGCGGCAGCATCGAGGTGCCGACCCTGGATGGCGGCCGCGCCAAGGTGATCATTCCCGAAGGCACCCAGCCGGGACGGCAATTCCGTCTGCGCGGCAAGGGCATGCCGGTGCTGCGCAGTGCCCAAAAGGGCGACCTGTATGTCGAATTGGCCGTCGAGACGCCCGTCAAGCTCAGCCGGCGGCAGAAGGAATTGCTGCGCGAGTTCGAAGGCGAAAGCCAAAGCGGCAGCCAGCCCGAAGCCGAGGGTTTTCTTGCCCGGCTGAAGGATTTCTGGAAAGCTTGTGAGAAGTAAGCGCTTCGCCTGATTGATTTTTTGGCGTAGGCTTTGCGACGGAACCTCAGGGCAAGGCCGATCATGACCACGACCCTTGCCGATAATTTTCGCTTCCTGCGCGCCCTGATCGCGCGCCCCAAGAATATCGGCGCCATCATGCCGTCCAGCCCCGCTCTGGCGGAGGCCATCGCGCGCCAGATCGATCCCGGTGCCGGGCCGGTGCTGGAAGTCGGGCCCGGCACCGGCGTGATCACCGAGGCGATCCTGGCGCGTGGTATTACGCCCGAACACCTGACCTTGCTGGAATATGACGAGGACCTGGCCCAGCATTTGGCGGCGCGATATCCCAAGGCGCGCGTTTTCCAGGGTGACGCTTTCGACCTCGATGCCACTCTGGGTCCGGCGAATGGCGCAACATTCGCGGCCATCGTTTCCGGTGTCCCGCTGCTCAACCATGCCATGAGCCGCCGTCAGGCTTTCATGGAAGGTCTGGTCAGCCGGATGGTGCCTGGCGCGCCACTGATCCAGTTTTCCTATGGCCCCCAGGCGCCCGTGGTGCCGCCGCCGGGTTATTCGGTGACCCGCACAGCCAGTGTGCTGGCCAATTTTCCGCCCGCCAAAGTGTGGGTGTATCGGAAAATTTGATGCCGGACATCGCGGCAGAACTCGAAGAGCGCGGCTTTTGCCTGGTGCAGAAAATTGCGGACGACGACGAGATCAGCCGGCTGAAGACGGCGTTGGCCCAAAGTGAGATCGCGCGAGCCGAGCGCCTCGGCCAGACCTATGGCGCGCGCAATCTGCTTCATGTGGCTGCCGTGCGTGCCGCAGCGGCTAATCCAAAAGTCACGGCATATATGCAAACACTACTCGGCCCGGCCTTTCAGGCCGTACGCGGTATTTTTTTTGACAAAACGGAAAGCGCAAACTGGCCTGTCCCCTGGCATCAGGACCTGTCGCTGGCTGTCCGGGAGCGGCGCGACCTGCTGGGCTGGAGCAACTGGACGGTGAAGCGCGGCGTGACACATGTTCAACCGCCGCCCGAAATATTGAGCCGCATGGTCGGGATGCGCCTTCATCTGGATGACTGTCCGAGCAGCAATGGGCCGCTGCGGGTCATTTCCGGGAGCCATCGGCACGGCCTATTGCGACGGGACGAGATAACGGTCCAGGCGGAAAATCCGGCGACGCCCATCATCGCCAATGCCGGCGACGCGCTATTTATGCGCCCATTGATCCTGCACGCCTCCTCCCCGGCCCTAATGCCCCGCCATCGCCGTGTTCTGCACCTGGAATTTGCCCCTGCGGGCCTGCTTCCTTGCGAATTGGACTGGGCGCAAGCCTGATTTGCTGCGCGCCTTGCTGCAGCATTGGCGAAGTGCAAAGAATTTATGCTGCACCTTATGCTGCGCGGTAAGTATTTGACTATGTTTGATAATATAGAATTTGACAGGGCCAACGCCGCCCTTGCCGGCGCGACTGCAGCAAGCTTGGAATTCGGCGCAGGATTGCGGGTTTGGCGGGCGACAAAAACCAGCTTTGGCCGTATGGAAAGACCATGCTGAGCGACGACGAATTGGCCCGCTATGCCCGCCACCTGGTGCTGCGGGAGGTAGGCGGCCCCGGCCAGGCCAAAATCCGCAATGCCCGGGTTATGATCGTCGGCGCGGGCGGCCTGGGCAGCCCGGCGGCACTGTATCTGGCCGCGGCGGGCATCGGCACATTGGGCCTGGTGGATGACGACACGGTCAGCCTGTCCAATCTGCAACGCCAGATTCTGTTTCGCACCTCCGACATCGGCCGGCCTAAAGTCCAAGCGGGGGCACAAGCGCTGAAAGCCTTGAATCCTGGGGTTCGGGTTGAAACCCACCAGACGCGGCTCACCGCCGCCAATGTGATGACGCTGATCGCGGAGTACGACATTGTCGCCGATGGCTCGGACAATTTCGCCACCCGCTTCCTGCTCAACGACGCCTGCTTTTTTGCGAAAAAAACATTGGTGTCGGCGGCCGTGACCGAATTCGAAGGCCAGCTGGCGACCTATAAGGGTCACCAACCGGCCTGCCCCTGTTACCGTTGCCTGTTTCCCGCCCCCCCACCGCCCGGCGCGGTGCCCAATTGTTCGGAAACCGGCGTGCTGGGAGCCGCGGCCGGGGTGATGGGCGCCCTGCAGGGCCTGGAAGTGCTGAAGGAAGTCATCGGGGTGGGGACCGGGCTGTCCGGAAAAATCCTGACATATAAAGCACTTACTGCGGAATTTCGCACCGCCCGCTTGCCCAAGGATCCGGCCTGCCCCCTATGCGGCGGCCAGCCGGGCATCCAAGACCTTTCCGGCCATAGCTGAAGGCCTGCCCAAGTCTTTTACGGTTAACCGGCCTTTAAAACAGGCTCAGCCACAGTGCGGCATGGCACGGGAAATCCATTACGAAATCTTCCGCCGCGTGGGCGCCAAGGGCGGCTGGACCTTGCATGAAGTCGTGTCGTCGCGCGACGTCGCCCTCACCATGGCCCAGGAACTGATGGCCGGTGAAAAGGCCACCGGCGTCAAGGTGGTGAAAGAAACTTACAATGACGAGACCGGCGACTTCCTGACCCTCAAGATTTTCGAGGAGGGGCACAATCAGATGAAGATGGCTCCGGCGCAGGAAGATGCGCCGCATGCGCTTCCCTGTTTCAAGCCGGAAGATCTTTATTCCTATCATGCGCGGGCGACCATGAGCCGGTTGCTGGTCGACTATCTCTCCCGCAACAAGATCACCATCACCGAACTGATCCATCGCGCCGACATGCTGGAAAAGCTCGAAGCCACCGGCACGCTGTACCAATTCGCCATCCAGAAGGTCGCCGTGGCCCAGGCCGCCACGACCACTACCGGGGTGCAGCAGATCATCAAGAGCCTGAATGAACTCACCACCCAGGCCTTCCATCGCGTCTATCGCGACCAGCGCAAAGGGCTGTTTCCCAATCCCGAATCCCACCAGTTCGCCGACCTGGCCCGCAGCCTGTCGGGACAGGGCAATGCCGCCTATATCTTCAACGGCGCACTGGCCCGGCACTTAAGAGAAGCCAAGGGCTGGGACGAAAAAGTCCTGATGATGATCACCATCATGGAAAATGCGCCGACGGAAGAAGAGCCGCGCAAGCTGGTGCTCTCCTCCATCGACGCGCTCCTGGCGGAGGTTTTGGGCGGCTCGGCCGCGCTGCACGACCTGATGGGGCCGGCGGAAAATCTGGGCCAGGCGCTGAACAACCTGGTCACCCTGTTTTTGGGCAAGGAGCCCGAGGCGGAAGCGCGCGGCAAGGGCCTGGCGGCGCTGACCCATCATTTCGCGGCCGACGACCTGCCCGAGGCGCGCACGGCCGTCGCCAACCGCGTGATCGCGGAATTCAAAAGCAGCAAGCGGCTATGCCCGGATTCGCTGGTCGAAGAACTCAAGACCCTGCGCGCCATTGCCAACCGAATCGTGTTGGGGATCGGTAAGTATCTGAGCCATGAAGACCTGATCGCCGCCTTCACCTTGCGGTCCAAGCGGCTCGTGGTGCAGGAGGCGGTGGGCCAGTTCATCGCCGAAGCCGAACCCGACGAAAAGATCGACCGCATCCTGTTCGTCGAGGACAATATTATCGGGGCGGAAAACAAGCGCCAGCTTTCCAACTATATCCTGCCGGTGCTCAACTCGGCGTCATTCGAAAACATCTTCCACAATCCCAAGACCCCGTTGCTGCAAAGACTGCAGCGCCTGGCGCAATTGCAGGCACGGGTGCGCCGCTCGGGTTTCATCGACGTGACCCGCGACGAGATTTCGGGCCGCATCGACCTTATGGCGGTTCAGATGGAAGCACGCGGCAAGCTGCTTGAATCCATCCAGGCGCGTCCGACCTCCGGGGTGGACAAGGCCCAGACCCTGTTGAAGCTGATGGTCGGCGGCATGCTGACCGAAGGCGTGTTGGCCAACAAGGCGCGCAGCTTGATCCTGGGCTATCTCTCCCAGCCCGGATTCCTCACCGGCTATATGGCGATGCGGGCCAAAGACGGTGAAGCCCCGGACAGTGAAAAGCTGATGGCCGAGCTGGTGGAGACTTTGGGCAAGGCCGGGATTAACGCCGAGACCGGTCTTAAAAATATCGCGGCATAAAGGGCCTATCGCGGCAGAGGACGCTGATCTTTTGCGCCGGGCTTCGGCCAAAAGGAATCGGCCAGCAGCAGGACCACACCCGCGGAAATCGCTATGTCGGGAAAGTTGCAGACGAAAAGCGGTATTTTCCCCAGATGCAGCGCCAGAAAATCGAATACCGCGCAGGCCGCGCCATTGAGAAGGCGGTCGGATAAATTGGCCAGCGCACCCCCCAGGATAAGGCCGAAGCCTGCGGCGGCGAGCAACGTTGACGCCCGCCAAGCCATGATGGCGACAGCAAGGATGATCACAACCAGAAACGCGATCAGCGAACGGCATCCCGTAGGGCTATTTTGGGCGAGCAACCCGAAAGACACCCCGCGATTGAGCGTCGGCGCGAAATCCGCAAAGCCTGGTATCAGGACCCGGCCCATGAGGCCGTTTCCCCATATATATTGAACCAGAAAAAAGTTGGCGGTCACAATAAAGACCGCCAATCCCGCAGCCAGCCACCTGCTCAATGGGCGGCATCCCAATTGTCGGCGGCGCGGGCTTCGACCACCAGCGGCACGGAGATCTCCACCGCGGGCAGGGCCGCCTTCTCCATCACCTGCTTGATCAGCTTGGATGCCTTCTCCACATCCTTGTCTGGCGTTTCGAAGATCAGTTCGTCATGCACTTGCAGCAGCATGACGGCTTTGGCTTTTGCTTCGGCCAGCGCGGACGGCAACCGCACCATGGCGCGGCGGATGATATCGGCGGCCGAGCCCTGGATCGGCGCGTTGATGGCGGCGCGTTCGGCCCCACCCCGAAAGCCTGGCACCTTGGAATTGATCTCGCGAATATGGATGCGTCGCCCGAACAGGGTTTCGACAAAACCGTGGGTGCGGGCGAACTGCTTGGTATCTTCCATATAATCCCGGATGCCGGGAAAGCGCGCGAAATATTTCTTGATGTAATCGCTGGCCTCGCTCTGGGGAATGCCCAGCTGATTGGCCAGGCCGAAGCCCGAAATGCCATAAACAATGCCGAAATTGATCGCCTTGGCTCGGCGGCGCACTTCAGCAGGCATGTCCTTGATCGGCACCCCGAAAATTTCCGACGCCGTCATGGCGTGAATGTCCAGATTGTCGGCAAAGGCTTTTTTCAACTCCGGAATATTGGCGATGTGAGCCAGCAACCGAAGCTCGATCTGGCTGTAATCGGCGCTGATAAGTTTGCTGCCCTTGGCGGCAATGAAGGCTTGACGAATGCGACGACCTTCCTCGGTGCGGACGGGAATGTTTTGCAAATTGGGATCTGTGGAGGCCAAGCGCCCGGTGGAGGTGGAGGCCATGGCATAAGAAGTGTGCACCCGGCCGGTCTTGGCGTTGATGTATGCCGGCAAGGCATCGGTATAGGTGCCACGCAGCTTGGCCAGGCCGCGCCAGTCCAGCACTTTCTTGGCGATGGGATGGCCCTGGGACGCCACATCTTCCAGCACATCGCTGTCGGTGGACCAGGCGCCGGTCTTGGTCTTGCGCCCGCCTTCGATCTTCATCCGGTCGAACAGGATTTCGCCCAGCTGCTTGGGCGAGCCGATATTGAAGTCCCCGCCTGCCAGTCTGTGAATCTCCTTTTCCAGGCCCGCCTGCTGCTTGGCAAAATCGTTGGACAGCTTGCGTAGCATGTCCGGATCGATGCTTACCCCTGCTCGCTCCATATCGGCCAGCACCATCACCAGCGGGCGTTCCAAGGTTTCATAGACGCAGCGTTTGTTCTTTTCGCGCAGTTGCGGTTTGAGCAGCATGTAAAGCCGTAAGGTAACGTCGGCGTCCTCGGCGGAATATTTGGTGGCCTCCGGCACCGGCACACAGTCAAACGTGATCTTGTCCTTACCCTTGCCCGTGACTTCGCTGAAAGTGATGGGCGTGTGCGACAGATGCAGGGCGCTGAGTTCGTCCATGCCATGGCCGTGCAACCCGCCTTCCAGCACATAGGACATCAGCATCGTGTCATCGATGGGCTCAAGCCGGATGCCGCGCTGCAGGAACACCAGCGCGTCATACTTCAGATTTTGTCCCACCTTCAGGATGGAATCATCTTCCAGCAGCGGCTTCAGCCGGGCCAGCACATCGGCCTCCGTCATCTGGACGATTTTTTCACCGCCATCCTGGGCCTGGGAAAGGTCCAGCGACAACCCGTCGCCCCTGCGATGGCCGCAAGGAATATAGCAAGCCTCGCCCGGCGCCACCGCCAAGGACACGCCGCAAAGGTTGGCGGTCATGGGATCCAGCGAGGTGGTTTCGGTATCGACGCAGACCGTGCCCGCCGCGTATGCTCGCGCAATCCAGGCGTCCAGCGCCTTGGCCGCCGTCACCGTGACATAGGCATCGTGATTTATCGGCGCGCGCAGGGCGGAAGTATCTGCCGGAATTTCGCCTTGTATGTCGGGCAATTCCGGTTGGGGCGGCAGGACATTGGCCACGGTGGGCGCGGCGGCAATGGCGTCAAGGTCTTCCACCTCGAAATGCGCCGCCACCCGCTTGGTGATGGAAGTGAATTCCATCGCCTTGAGGAAAGCGATCAATTCCTTGCAATCGGGCTCATGAACCGCGAACTCGTCGGGTTTTTCCTTGAACGGCACATTGATGTCCAGGGTCACTAGCTTGAAGGAAATACGGGCATTCTCGGCATTTTCGATCAGGGTCTCGCGGCGCTTGTTCTGCTTGATCTCACCTGCGCGCTTCAAAAGCGTTTCCAGATCGCCATACTGGTTGATCAGCTCCGCCGCCGTCTTGATACCGATGCCCCGGACGCCGGGCACATTGTCGATGGAGTCTCCCGCGAGCGCCTGGACATGCACCACCTTGTCGGGGGTGACGCCGAACTTCTCCAGCACTTCGGGTGAGGCGAGCCTGCGGTTTTTCATGGTGTCCAGCATTTCCACCTTGCCGTCCACCACCAGCTGCATCAGGTCTTTGTCCGAAGAGATAATGGTGCAGCGGGCGCCCGCCTCACGCGCCAGCCGGGCGTAAGTGGCGATCAGATCGTCGGCTTCATAGCCGGCCATTTCCACGCAGCTGACGCCGAAGGCGCGGGTGGCATCGCGCACCAGGGGAAATTGCGGAATCAGGTCTTCCGGCGGCGGCGGCCGGTTGGCCTTGTATTCCTTGTACATCTCATTGCGGAAGGTCTTCTCGCCCGCGTCAAAGATCACGGCCAGATGGGTGGGCTGGTCGGGGCCCTTCATGTCCTCCAGCAGCTTCCACAACATGTTGCAGTAGCCGGACACCGCGCCGACCGGCAGGCCATCGGACTTGCGGGTCAAGGGCGGCAGGGCGTGATAGGCACGGAACAGATAGCCCGAGCCGTCCACCAGATAGAGATGATCCCCCTTTTTCAGGGCGCTCAATGATGACCTGCGCCTGCTTTAAGCACAAAGCGCTTGTCGCAATAGGGGCATTCCACGAAACTTTCATCGCCCATCTCCAGATAGACGCGCGGATGGCCCAGGGCGCCGCCGCCGCCATCACAGGCGACGCGGGTGTTGTCGGTTTCGACGATTTCGGGGGCCTCGACGGGCATGGGAACACTCAATTTCTCAGGACGGGGCGGATCATAGCCGTTAAGATTTGGGGGGCAAGAGACAGATTTTCCCATGGTCAAACTCGACAAAATCTACACCAAAACCGGAGATTTGGGCGAAACCGGTCTCGGCGACGGTAGCCGGATTTCCAAGGCGTCCCTGCGCATCACGGCTATTGGCGCGGTGGATGAAACCAACTGCGCCATCGGCATCGCCAGGCTGGACACCGAGGGCGACATGGACGCGATGCTATCGCGCATCCAGAACGATCTCTTCGACCTGGGCGCCGATCTTTGTTCTCCCGAAGATGGCCGCAAGGCAGAAGGCCGGTTGCGGATATCAGCGGCGCAGGTTGAGCGGTTGGAACGCGAGATCGATACAATGAACGAAAAGCTTGCGCCGCTGACATCCTTTGTCTTGCCGGGCGGTACCGCCCTGGCGGCGCATCTGCACCTGGCCCGCGCCATTGCCCGCCGCGCCGAAGCCGCCATGGTGGCGCTGGCCGCTGAGGAAAAGATCAACGAGGCGGCACTGCGCTATGCCAACCGGCTGTCCGACCATCTGTTTGTGATGGCGCGTACCGCCAATGACGGCGGCATGGGCGATGTGCTTTGGATTCCTGGCGGCAATCGCTAGTGGCGGCGGCCGAAAACGAAAGCAAAAATGACGCCCAGAACACCCGTGGCGGCCCAGGCCGGCAAAGCCAGCGAAGAATAGACCCCCTGCGCCATGAAAGCGGCGTGGTTCTGCACCCAGCTTTTGAACCCGGCCAGGCTTTGGGGCTCGAGCATGCCCCAGACCGCATTCAGATTGCGCACCGTGAGTTCGCCGCCGCGTTCCAGCGAGCTCACCGCATCGGCGCCCAAGAACAGCAGCGCCGCCACGATCAGGATCAGGCTGACAAGGCGCATGAAAATAGTCATGCCCGACACATAGCCTTGCGTTCCGGCCCACACAAGAATGGACAAGCGTTAACCGGCCTGCCGCTCACGGCCGTTGCAAGGTCTTGAGCAGCCAGGCCCGTATCTGGCCTGCAAGCGCCGGGGTCATGCGCCCCAGCATGCCGCGATGTTCCGGCGCCAGATGCGGCACCGGATCGCCTTTGGTCTGGAACACGTAATGATCGAAGATCTGGCGCCAGGCGGTGCGGCGGTTTTCCGGCAGGCTGCTGATCGCCAACACCCCATAGACCAGCGCGGCAAAGGGCGAACCCGCGCCGCGGCTGCCCTCGAACCACCAGTAATTCACCAGGAGATTGAAGGGATCCAGCGACTCCACATTGTGCCACCACAAATTGGGAATGAAGACGGCATCGCCGGGCTCCAGCTCGGCCACTTCCGCCGCTGCCAAGGCTTGGGCAAAGCGCGGATACCGCACCAGATCGGGCGCCGCCACATTCACCAGGCTGGTTGGCTGACCGGCAGGGGTGAATTCCAGCGGCCCCACATAAAGATTGGGCAACTGATCCGGCGGGAAAAACGTGAAGCGCCGGTGGCCGCTGACCACGCAGGCGATGTTGTCGGACATGTCGTAATGGGTGGGTGCGGTCACCCGGTTGCTGGCCCACAAGCGGGGAACCACCGAACCATCCAAAAGACTCTGCGGGTTGTCGCGGCCAAAGCCGGGAAAACAGTCGCTGGCCGATACCGCGCCGGCATAAATCGCGGGCGGATCGGGATCGTCCTGATGCGCCAGCACGCGGGTTAGGGCCGCCTGAAAAGTCTCGGTCACCCGCTCGAAATTAAACCCCATCATATCGTCGCGATAGAACAGGCGGCCCTTGATGGCAGGCGGACCCAGCGCGGTCTGCACTGGGTGGCCGCTGTCAAAAGCCTTGAGATAGTCGCACAGCGCCTGGGGCGATTTGCCGGCCTCGCGCACGCAGGCCCAGTCCTTCACCAGCCCTTTAAGGACAGCGGGGCGGTCGGCGGGAATGATCTCTTCGCGAAAACGCACGGCATCGACATCCCGCCATTCGGCGGTCCGCCTGGCTGGACCGGATGCTGGAAAACCGGGGTTTCCCATGACGCGCCTTTTGAAAAAAACCGGCGCTGTCATCAGCGCCGGTTTTCTCTTTTGCTTGCTTAGGCCTGCGGCGCTTCGGCGGGCGCCGGTTTCTTGCCGATATCCTCGCCGGTGGTCTGATCCACTTGCTTCATCGACAGACGCACCTTGCCGCGATCGTCGAAGCCGAGCAGCTTGACCTTCACGGTCTGGCCTTCCTTGACCACATCGCTGGGCTTGGCGACGCGGCTGGCGGCCAGCTCGCTGACATGCACCAGTCCGTCCTTGGGACCGAAGAAGTTCACGAAGGCGCCGAAGTCCATCACCTTGACGATCTTGCCGTCATAGATCTGGCCGATCTCCGGTTCCGCGGTCAGGCCGCGAATCCATTTCAGCGCCGCCTTGATCGACTCGCCGTCGGCGGACGCCACCTTCACGGTGCCGTCGTCCTCGACATTGATCTTGGCGCCGGTCTTTTCCACGATCTCGCGGATCACCTTGCCGCCGGTGCCGATCACGTCACGGATCTTGTCCACCGGGATCTTGATCTGCTCGATGCGCGGGGCATGCTCGCCGAGCTCGGCGCGGGCGCCGGTCAGGGCCTTGTTCATCTCGCCCAGGATGTGCAGGCGTCCGCCCTTGGCCTGCGCCAGGGCGACCTTCATGATCTCCTCGGTGATGCCGGCGATCTTGATGTCCATCTGCAGGGAGGTGACGCCGTCTTCGGTGCCAGCCACCTTGAAATCCATGTCGCCCAGGTGATCTTCATCACCCAGAATGTCCGACAACACCACATAGCGGCTGTCTTCCAGGATCAGGCCCATGGCGATACCCGCGGTGGGCTTCTTCAGCGGAACGCCCGCATCCATCAGCGCCAGCGAAGTGCCGCACACCGTCGCCATGGAAGAAGAACCGTTGGATTCGGTGATCTCCGACACGACGCGGATCGTGTAGGGGAACTCATCCTTCTTGGGCAGCATCGGATGGATGGCGCGCCAGGCCAGCTTGCCATGGCCGATTTCGCGGCGGCCGGGCGAACCCATGCGGCCGGTCTCACCGACGCTGTAGGGAGGGAAATTGTAGTGCAGCATGAAGGTCTGCTTGCCGGTGCCTTCCAGACTGTCGACGAACTGCTCGTCTTCGGCGGTGCCCAGGGTGCAGATGCAAAGCGCCTGGGTTTCGCCGCGCGTGAACAGGGCCGAGCCATGGGTACGCGGCAGGATGCCGACTTCCGCCACGATGGGACGCACCGTGGTGAGGTCGCGGCCATCGACGCGCTTCTTGGTATCAAGCACGGCATTGCGCATGACATCGGCTTCCACGTCATGCAGCAGGCCGGAATAAACGCTGGCGGCAACCTTGCCGTCGCCTTCGCCGACAAATTCGGCGGCGAACTTCTTCTTCACGGCGCTTAGCGCGTCACGACGCTCGAACTTGATGGGAAGCTGGAACGCCTTGGCCAGTTCGGCCGAGGCGGCGGACTTCAGCTTGGCGCGCACCGGGGCATGAATGTCTTCCGGCACGGCGCGCGGCTCCTTCGCCGCCTTTTCCGCCAGGCGGATAATGGCCTTGATGGCGGTCTGCATTTCCTTATGGCCGAACATCACGGCGCCCAGCATCACGTCTTCGCTGAGTTCCTGGGCTTCGGATTCCACCATCATCACGGCGTCATGGGTGCCGGCGACGACCAGTTCCAGCTGGGAATTGGCCATTTCGTCGATCGGCGGATTGAGCTTGTAGGCGCCGTCGATATAGGCGACGCGGGCCGCCCCGATCGGGCCCTTGAAAGGCACGCCGGAAATGGTCAGCGCGGCGCTGACCGCGATCATCGCCACGATATCCGGATCGTTTTCCAGGTCGTGCGACAGGACCTGCGCCACCACCAGGGTTTCGTTGCGATAGCCATCGGCGAATAATGGGCGGATGGGACGGTCGATCAGGCGGGAGATCAGGGTCTCGCGCTCGGTGGGCGCGCGCTCGCGCTTGAAATAGCCGCCCGGAATCTTGCCGGCGGCATAATAGCGTTCCTGGTAATTCACGGTGAGCGGGAAGAAATCCACGCCTTCCTTGGGGTTCGGCGCGCCGACCACGGTGGCCAGAACAACGGTCTCGCCATAAGTGGCCAGGACCGAGCCGTCGGCCTGGCGGGCGATCTTGCCGGTCTCAAGGGTCAGCTCGCGGCCGCCCCATTCGAAGCTTTCTTTGTGTATATTGAACATCGGATTTTCTTTCGTCATCGCCCACCGCCATATTGCGTGCGGGCCTTCCTCTTTTGGTCGCGCCAGCTCATGCCGGCGTTCCCGGATCCCCCTATGGGATCAGCCTTTGCGGAAGCTCATCTCCCGCAAAAGCAAAAGCACGGCCTTACACGAAAGTGTAAGACCGTGCGTATCTGTTGCCAGCGAACTCAGCGGCGCAGGCCCAGTTTGGAAATGATGGCTTCGTAACGCTTGGCGTCCTTGGACTTCACATAGTCCAGAAGGTTGCGGCGCAGGGAGACCATCTTGATCATGCCGCGACGCGAATGATTGTCCTTGGCGTGGGTCTTGAAATGTTCGGTCAGGTTGGTGATGCGCTCCGACAGGATCGCGATCTGCACTTCCGGCGAACCGGTATCGTTCTTGCTCGTGGCGTGTTCGGCTACGACTTCTTTTTTGCGTTCAGGGGTAATCATTGTTTCTTTCCGGACATCAGGACGTGGAGAAATTGAAGACACGAAACGGACGAAGCTCACCTTCGGCGATTTCGGCCAATGCCACGGGCGCACCCTCCTCATCCTTGAGAAAGACGGTGAGACCGGAGAGCTCGCCGTCACCAAAACCCTCCTTCATCTTGGCGAAGATATTCGCGCGGATGAGGATGGGGTTGCCGGATCGGATGCGAACCGTATCGGGACCACTGACGGCCAGCGCCGGGATGCCGTCCAGCGCGGTCGAAAGGGGCCTCAAATACCCAAAAGCGGCGGGACTATGCATAAAAGGGGTCAGGGTATCCAGCCCGACCGCGCTTTTTTCGTCCCAGCTGCCCAGCCGGGTCCGGCGCAGGGCCGAAACGTGGCCCAGAGTACCCAAGGAAAGGGCCATATCCCGGACCCAGGATCGGACGTAAGTGCCTTTGCCACAACGGATTTCGAACTCGGCCTGATCACTGCCAGCCGACACGAGCCGGGCTTCGAAAACCTCGACCTGCCGGGGTTCCAGGACCACCTCCTGCCCCTCCCGGGCCAGGTCATAGGCCCGCTCCCCATCCACCTTGATAGCGCTATAGGCCGGGGGCACCTGATTCAGGACACCGGTGAAGCGGGGCAGCAGGGCCTCGATCTCGCTCCGCTCCGGGCGCTTGTCGCAGGTGCCGGTGACTTTGCCTTCGGCATCGTCGCTGTCGCGGCTCTCCCCCCAAGTCGCGGTGAAGCGGTAGGTCTTGTCGGCATCCATGGCATAGGGGACGGTCTTGGTCGCCTCGCCCAGCGCGATAGCCAGTATGCCTGTCGCCATGGGGTCCAGGGTTCCGGCATGGCCGGCCTTGTTGGCGTCGAAGATGCGGCGCACTGCCGCCACCGCCTGGGTGGATGTCAGGCCCTGCGGCTTGTCGAGAATGACCCAGCCATGGACGGGATTACCCTTTTTCCTGCGCCCCATCAGTCTTGATCTTCGCGGTCTTCAGCGTCTTGGTCAGACGCCGCCAGATCGCGACTGACGCGCTCGGACTTGAGGATATTCTCGATCTTCTGGGCTTCGGCGAACGATTCATCTTCAACAAAGCGCAATTCGGGCGTGAACTTCATGGTGATGCGGTGACCCATTTCGCCGCGCAAAAATCCCTTGTGCCGGTTCAGCGCGGCGATGATGGTCTTGGCATTCTCGCCGCCAAGGGGTTCGCAATAGACCGTGGCATAGCGCATGTCGGGCGACGGCTTGACCTGGGTGATGGTCACCGACACGCCGTCCAGATCGGCATCGCGGATTTCATTGCGGGTCAGGACTTCGGCCAGGGCATGACGCAGCGCTTCGCCGACCCGCAGCTGGCGCTGCGACGGACCGTTGGGCATGTCGCGGCGGGTATGCCGAGAGCTGCCGCGGCTGCGTGGGGTACGGGACATATCTAAACCTCCGGAAAACCGAACCGCGCCAGGCCGGTGTCTAGAGTGCGCGCTGAATGGTTTCGACATCGAAACATTCGATGACGTCGCCCTTCTGCATGTCCTGGTAATTGGTGAAGGCCATGCCGCATTCCTGGCCGCTCTGCACCTCTTTCACTTCATCCTTGAAGCGCTTGAGGGTCGACAGATCGCCTTCATGGATCACGACATTGTCACGGATCAGGCGCACCTTGGCGCCGCGCTTGACGGTGCCCTCGGTGACCTTGCAGCCCGCCACCTTGCCGACCTTGGAGATATTGAACACTTCCAGGATCTCAGCATTGCCCAGGAACTTCTCACGGGTCTCGGGCGTCAGCATGCCAGACAGCGCCGCTTTCACGTCATCCACCAAATTGTAGATGATGTTGTAGTAGCGGATCTCGACGCCGTCGCGCTTGGCGCGGTCGCGCGCCTGGTTGTTGGCGCGCACATTGAAGCCGATCACGGCGGCGCCCGAGGCATGCGCCAGGATCACATCGCTTTCTGTGATGCCGCCCACGCCCGATTGCAGGATCTGCGCGCCCACTTCATTGGTGCCCAGCTTGGCCAGCGCGCCCTGAATGGCTTCGCTGGAGCCCTGCACATCGGTCTTGAGCACCAGCGGCAGAAGACGCTTCTCGCCCGCCTCGCGGGTTTGCAGCAATTGATCCAGCGTCTGGCGGGAGTTGGACGCCTGCCGCGATTCACGGCGCTTGCGGCCGCGATATTCCGCCACTTCGCGGGCCCGCGCCTCATTTTCAACCACGACCATTTCATCGCCCGCTTCGGGCGCGGCCGACAGGCCCAGCACTTCGATGGGCGTGGACGGGCCGGCGGATTGCACGGTCTCGCCGCGTTCATTGGCAAGCAGGCGTACGCGGCCCCATTCGGCACCGGCCACGACGATATCGCCGACTTTCAAAGTGCCGCGCTGCACCAGCACGGTGGCAACCGGTCCGCGGCCCTTGTCCAGCTTGGCTTCGATCACCGCGCCTTCGGCGGGGCGGTCGGGATTGGCCTTAAGGTCCAGGAGTTCGGCCTGCAGCAGGATGGCTTCCTCCAGCTTGTCCAGGCCAATGCCCTTGGTGGCGGAGACTTCGACGGCCTGGGTTTCGCCGCCCATGTCTTCGACCTGGATTTCATGCTGCAACAGTTCGGTTTTCACCCGCGTCGGGTTGGAGTCGCCCTTGTCGATCTTGTTGACCGCCACGATCATCGGCACACCCGCCGCCCTGGCATGGGCGATGGCCTCGACTGTCTGAGGCATCACGCCGTCATCGGCCGCCACCACCAGGATCACCAGGTCGGTGACCTTGGCGCCGCGTGCGCGCATCTGGGTAAAGGCGGCATGGCCCGGCGTATCCAGGAAAGTGATCTTCTGGCCGGATTTCAAATTCACCTGATAGGCGCCGATATGCTGGGTGATGCCGCCGGCTTCGCCCGCGACCACATCGGTCTTGCGCATCGCATCAAGCAGCGAGGTCTTGCCATGATCGACATGGCCCATGACGGTCACCACCGGCGGACGCGATTCCAGCTTGGCCTCGTCGTCCTTGGCGCCCGTCAGGCCTTCCAGCACGTCCGATTCCGCCACGCGCTTGACGACATGGCCGTATTCCGCCGCCACCAGTTCGGCGGTGTCGGCATCGATAATATCGCTGGGCGTCGCCATCATGCCGTTCTTCATCAGCACCTTGATGACGTCCACCGCACGGCGCGCCATGCGGTTGGCGAGATCGGAAACCGTGATGGTTTCCGGGACAATGATATCGCGCGGACCGGCGGGACCGGCCGGTTGCTGCTGATGACCCTTGTTGACGCGTTGCAGATGGCGCTTGTAGGAGGCCACCGAACGCACGCGCTCATCGTCATCGGACAGAGCGCGGGTCACCGTCAGCTTGCCGCGGCGGCGTTCGCCTTCGGCCTTTTTGGGCGCGGGCGCCTTGGCGGGCACCAGCTTGCCGCCGATCTTCTTGGCGCCGCCTTCCTCTTCTTCTTCATTCTCCAGGCGGCGGCGGGGCGCCTCATTGGCGACCTCGCTGAGCTTGGCAGGGCCGTCCAGGCGGCGGGCGGCTTCCTGTTCGGCGCGCTTCTTGGCCAGTTCGTCGGCGGCCTTGCGCGCATCCTCTTCGAGCTTGCGCTTTTCGGCCGCCACGCGCTCGGCACGCAGTTGTTCTTCTTCGCGCGAGCGGCGTTCGGCTTCCTGTTCGGCGATACGGCGGGCTTCGCTGTCGGATACCCGTGCATCGGCCAGGGCGGTGGCGCGGCGCGCTTTTTCCTCGTCCGAGAGCTGGCGCAGCACCACACCACGCACGGGCGCGGCTGACGCGGCGGCCGGAGCCTTGGCATCGACCGGCTTGGCCGCAGCTTTTTCCGCCGGTTTTTCGGCAGGCTTGGCGGGCTTGGCCGCGGCGGCAGGCGGCGCGGCGGAGCGCTTCTTCTCCACCACCACGGCCTTGGTGCGGCCATGGCTGAAGCTCTGCTTGACGGTGGAAGTCTCCGTCTTTTTCAGCGACAGCGTTTTGGCCGGGCGCTTGGTCTCGTCAGTATCGCTCATGGTTTACTTTCGCTTTTGCTCGCGTCCGCTCGCGGGCTTTCGTTTTTGCTCGCATCCGCGCGCGGACCTTCGGTCCGCAGGCGGAAGCCGGAAAGGCGTTCCGCATCAAAGGTCAAACGTTCGGCAAGACCGCCTGGCTGGACGGCGGCATGTATCACATTCTCGCGTCCCAGCGCCAAGCCCAATTCGGCGCTGGTCAGGTTTTCAATCACCACGCATTTCAGTTCCAGCCGGTGCGCGGCAGCGTATAATTTGCGCTTGCCGTCGGCGGCGCCGTCAAAAGCCTCGATCAGGACTTTCGGCGGCTTGGGCCCTTGCAATGCGCGCAAGACATTGTCGAAGCCCAACACCAGCGAGCCGGATCGCCGCGCGATCCCCAGATCGCCCAACATCCGCGTCACCAGCGCCTTTTCGGCGCGCGCCGCCAGATCGGCGCCGGCGGTTATCTGCGCCTTGGCGGCGCGGGAAAAAAGTTTCTTTTCCACCGCCTTGTCGACGGCGTCGCGCGAGGACTCCACCCACAGGCCCCGCCCCGGAAGCTTGGCTCCCGCGTCGGGAACCACCTGGCCGTCGGGGTCGGCGACAAAACGGATCAGCCGGCTGTCGGGCATGACTTCTCCCGACACGATGTCACGCCTCTCGCGCGCATCCGCGCGCGAGACATTAGAAGACTCCTGGTCGCGCGCTCCGCGCGCGCCCGGGGCTCGCGCATGACCTTCGTCTTCCTGATCCAATTTTTGCGCCATTACGGTCATCAGGCTTCGCTATTCTCCGTTGCGCCTTCGTCGGCGATTTCTTCCTCGACAACTTCCGGCTCTTCCTCGATCCAACCGATCTTGACCCGCGCCTTCATCACAATGGCGTTGGCGTCGTCGCTGGTGAGATTGAACCCGTCCAGGGCGCCCGGCACGCGCACCCGTTCCTTGTCCTTGTTGACCTCGTAATAGCCGATCAGGTCGTCGGTGGCGCAACCGGCCAGGTCTTCCAGGGTCTTGATGTCATGCTCGCCCAGCGCCACGGCCAAGGCGGGCGTGATGCCCTCGACTTCCAGCACTTCGTCGGCGACACCAAGCGCCAGGCGCTTGTCGTCCATCTCCTTGTTGCGGGCTTCGATATATTCGACGGCGCGGCTTTGAAGTTCCTGCGCGGTTTCCTCGTCGAAGGCCTCGATCTGGGCCAGTTCGCCCAAATCGACATAGGCCACGTCCTCGATGGTGGCGAAGCCTTCGGAAGCCAACAGCTGGGCCACGGTTTCGTCGACATCCAGCGATTCCATGAACAGAGCGGTGCGCTGGGTGAATTCCTTCTGGCGGCGCTCCGATTCCTCGGCCTCGGTCAGAATATCGATCTGCCAGCCGGTGAGCTGGGACGCCAGGCGCACATTCTGGCCGCGGCGGCCGATGCCCAGCGACAGTTGCTCGTCCGGCACCACCACTTCGACGCGGTGGGTGTCTTCGTCCAACACCACCTTGGTGACTTCAGCGGGGGCCAGGGCATTGACGATAAAGGTCGCCGCTTCGCCGTTCCACGGAATGATGTCGATACGTTCGCCTTGCAGTTCCTGCACCACCGCCTGGACGCGCACGCCGCGCATGCCGACGCAGGCGCCGACCGGATCGATCGAGGAATCCTTGCTGATGACGGCGATCTTGGCGCGGGAGCCGGGATCGCGCGCCACGGCGCGGATCTCGATCACGCCGTCATAAATCTCCGGTACTTCCTGGGCGAACAGCCGCACCATGAACTGGGGATGGCTGCGCGACAGGAAAATCTGCGGCCCGCGGGCCTCGCGGCGCACATCGTAGATATAGGCGCGGATACGGTCGCCGGCGCGGAAACTTTCGCGCGGGATCATCTCGTCGCGGCGCACCACGCCTTCAGCCTTGCCCAGATCGACAACCACCGAGCCGAATTCCGAGCGCTTGACCACGCCATGCACCACTTCGCCGATGCGGTCCTTGTATTCGTCATACTGGCGCTCGCGTTCCGCATCGCGCACCTTCTGCACGATCACCTGTTTGGCGTTCTGGGCATTGATGCGGTTGAAATCGACCGGCGGCAGGGTCTCGGCGATGATGTCGCCGATCTGGGCGTCGGGATTGCGCTTGCGGGCATCGGCCAGCGAAATCTCAGTCTTGTCGTTCTCGACCATTTCCACGACATGCAGATAGCGCGAGACATGGGTCTCGCCGGTCTTGGGATCGATATCGACCTTGATGTCGTTCTCGGTGCCGTAATGGGCCTTGGCGGCGCGCTGCATCGCTTCTTCCATCGCGGTCAACACCACCTGCTTGTCGATGGATTTGTCCCGCGCGACGGCGTCGGCGATCTGCAAAAGTTCGAGCCGGTTGGCGGCTACGGTACCTGCCATTTTACTTCTCCTGTTGCGCTATGCTGCGCGTCTTTGAATGTTCGTTGATAAG
>Ga0097621_100000550_pt1 | contig 26371 bp, 38 predicted proteins | sample KBSMisM72_FD_73165 | JGI IMG/M metagenome (GOLD analysis project Ga0097621, IMG submission 73165) | Miscanthus rhizosphere microbial communities from Kellogg Biological Station, Michigan, USA - KBS Miscanthus M7-2 (version 2) (version 2) | ecosystem: Host-associated > Plants > Roots >... | reverse complement strand
AGGCTCCGAGCTTGAGTAGTGAGGCTATCTACGGCCTCTTCCAAGCGGACGCCCGGCAGGCCAGCCCGAAGGGTGCTGAGTAGCTGCGGTTTGAGCGAGTCCGGTACAAGCACGAAGTGCTCGATGCCTGTCGCGCTTGCGACCAGTTGGAGCGTGACCGGCGTTGGCGCGCGCAGTGACCACCGTCCGCTAGCCGTACTCGCGGCGACCATCCCCAGCCATCCACCGATGTCACTTGGAGACAGCGCGGCCGGTAGGTGGAGGCGGTAGGTACTCAGCGAGCGCTGCGTCTCGCGAGCGCTCCGTGCTCGGACAGCCAGCAGGACCACGAGGGTCGCGATGCCGATACTGAAGATGAGGACGGCGGTCTTCATGCGGCCTCCGACTTGGGGGACGGTCCTATCTCGTCCTGACCGACCTGCTGCTCACGCTGTTCGCGTTGGAGCTGTTCGCTGAGCAGAAGGACGACTTGCGTAAGCAGGGCCATGTCCGGCGTACTCTTCGGCTTGCCGTAGACCCGGATGCGCCACTGGTTTGTCACGGCAGACCACCGTCCTGCGACCCTGCCCGAACGATCCGTACCAACTCGCCAGCGACTGCGTTCGAGACCTTGAGCTGCTTCCGCAGCACGTCTCGGGTGATCGCCCGTCCGGTGGCCTCCCGATGTGCGGCGTCGGCCTGACGCGCTTGTGCGACCAACTGCGGGGACGGTCCTATCTCGTCCGGGACGGCCAGGACGTCGTCCTGCACCGTCCCCGCTTCGCTCGCGTCGTCCTTGCCGAAGACGTCGCTATGAAGCAGTGCGAGTAGTCCCGGCCCTACTTCGCCCCAACCCATAAGCAAGGTCGGAGCAACGGCATCGAAGCAAGCGCGGCCGTAGTGCTGATCGAGAATCGGCTTCGCAGTGTTCAGTGCGAAGGTGATGAGCCCGCAGAAGACAAGTAACAACCGCGGCCCTACCAACCGCTGCGGCACGCCGCCCGTACGCAGAAACTGGATCGCAGTCAGTAGCGCGACGCATGAAAGATCCACCGCAGGAGCAGCGAGCGGGGCGATCCAGGTAGGCACGCCAAGCTGTACGCCAAGCGCCCATCCGTTGCCGAACCCGAAGGCGAACGACAACCCGGCGATCACGAACACGGTGGCCGTGATGCCGCGGCGGACGAACAGCGCCATGCGGCCGGTGACAGCAGGCGCTGCGGTAGGCGAGCCAGTGTTCATCTTAGGTCTACCGCCGCCGACCAAGTACCAGTGTGTAGACCGCGATGAGCACGGCCACTGACACCACTAGCGGGATGATCGGCGTAAGCCAGATGACCACCAAGTGCGCGCCGTAGGCGATGCCGACGAGCAGCGCAAGGGCTTCGAGAACCCGCCGTGCGGCTCCCCGCGGTTCGAGCTGCCTCATATCCGCTCATCCCCCGAACGCGACTGCCACGGCGGGTCGGCCAAGATGGTGCCGTACTTTGGGGGGAGGGCCGGGCGCGTTACAGTCGCGCCCGGCCCGTTGCCTTCGTTGATCACAGCGGATACTCCCCGCCGTAGTCGTGGCTGTCGCTGGGCTGGTAGTCGTCGTGGTCGGCGTAGTGATCGTGGACACCGAGCAGTCCGCTTCGCGACTCGCCGGCGTTCTGCAAGCCTTGGGCACGTTCGCCTGACTCGATGTCCTGGAGCACGATCCTCAGATCGAGCAGGCTCCAGAAGGCGGCCTCGGCCAGACGCTTGGCTTCGCGGATCTGAGCGATGAGCGGGTCCGAGGTAGCCATCAGTCACCACGCTTGTCGCGACGACGGGCGTTCTTGACCCACTGCACGAGCTGTCCGACGTTGTAGGCGATGACGCCGACGCAGACCGTTATGAGCGCGTCTCTCACTTCGACCACCTCGCCAAGCGGTTGATCTGGTCCTCGGTGTACTGCCGGCGACGACGGATGTCGTCCATGGCCAACTGCTTGGCCTGCTCGATGCGGAAGAGCTCGAAGTCGAGACTCGACTCCTCGTGCGTGCTGCGCTTGGTGAGCCCGATGTAGGCACGCACCTGCGGGAAGCAGCACAGCAGTGCCAGCTGCACGATGATGGCCAGCACCGTCACGGTGCAGAACGTCATCACAGTGACGCTCCGAACTGAGCGTTGATCCGCTGGATGTTGGCCACGGCCATGTTCAGGATCGGGGCCACGGCCTGAGCGGTGTCCAGGTCCGTGGAAACTATCTTGGCGACCGCCTGGAGGTACACCGCCTCGGAAGCGGCGAGCTCGGCCACCTGGCTCGTAGCCTTGATGAGGCGCTCGGTGATGAGCTGGCGGGCGGCCACCTCGTTGAGCGCGCTGGAAACCGTGTGCTCCAATTGGTTGCCCATGTTGTAGCGGGCGACGTCCTTCACTCTGGGGTTCCTCTCGATCGAGTCTTGCGATGAACTGATCGAGATTCAGTCAGCCAGAGAAGGCCAGGTCAGCGCAGTACGCGAGCCATACGAGCACGGTACGCGGTTGGTACAAGTACAGTCAGGAGAGATCCATTCGGGGCGGCGGTGGAACGTAGTCGTCTTGCGCCCACCACTCGTCGAGCCAACCCTCTTGGACATGGCCAGCCTCTAACAGGGCACCGTGGATAGCCCGGGCGAGCCTGTCGTGTTGATCGGCGGTGTCAGCAGTGACTTCGCCGTCTTCGAGATTGTGCAAGAGCGCGCGCTCACTGAGCTTTCGTACGGTCCAGCGTCCAAGCTCTGGGTCACGCTGGGCGGCTGCGACGCAGAACCGAATGAGAGTGTCGAACGCTGCATCTGTTGGTACCTCTGGCGCACGTCGGGCTGCCGCGTACGTCTCTACGAGGTACTCGTTCAGCCACATGAGCTGCTCAGCTTCGTATTCGAGGCCACTCTCTTGTTGCTCAGTACTGGATAGCTGTTCTGACATTGGTGCTAGAGATTGTGAACCTCAAGATCAATAATGTCAAGATCGGATTGTGTATAGGGCTCGCCGCTTGGCTATGGGCGGCTATCATGCTTGTGTGCTGGGCGAGGGCAATATAAGGCAGTTGATAGCTGGCGAGCTGCGAGAAATTCGCCGGTACGGACTTGAATCCGCAGATGAACTCGACACTTCTGGGGTCAGGCGTCGACCCACCCCAAACCTTGACCATGCTGCAAAGCGAGTCTCGGGAACGGCGGATCGTCTCACGAACTCAGCAGCAATACGGTTGCTCCTAGAGCGCGAGATCCCCTTAATCACCGCACATCCGTGCCGCAATTGGCTGCCAGCCAGCTTTGGCTTGACGGATGAAGCCCTCAGGGAAACTCCTACCGAGCGACGGGTCAGGGCTCGTAGGATCGCCGGGATTCCATCGAAGAATGCATTCGAGAGAACTGGGGGAGAAGAAGATAAGGGGATTAGAATACTTGCCGCTCAAATAGCTGTCGATTGCTTTCAGGAGGTAGATGCTGGAGCTGCTAATCAAGAAAACGAAGATCCTGACTTGGCCATATTTGTATCGCCCTCTGTGCCCCATATAACCCCGCCGTCGCGAGTTTCACCCGAACCAGCGCGTCTACAGCGCGTGTCACGAAAAACTCGCTATGCCATTGCTGGGTCGTGTCTCACGCTGGCAATCGCTGGAACCTTAGTGTATGCACTTGCGCCTGATTCACACTCATCGTCGAAGCAGAACGTTGGCAATCCGGCGCCTAGCGGTTCACATTCGTCCGTAGCTTTGGCGTCCGCCGGCAAGAGCGGAGCTCTCCCTCCCGACTTCAAAATCAACGCTACCCTCGGCAAGCTCAATGACGGTACTGGTGGCTACAGCGTTGCTTTTCCGGAAGACAAGCTTGCTGATGCGGCCCCGTTTCTCAAGGCTGGCCTTGATCCGATGAATGCCCAGCCTGGTAACGAAGGGCCACCATTTGTCATAGATGAGCTCAACCACGGTGGCTACTTCGTCGGTGGCATCATCATTGAGGTCAACCTAGATACGCCGTCCACCCGAGAGATAGCGGTCGATAACGTCGAGCTCGTCAACATCCAGCGGCTGCCCACAGCGACCGGTGCGCTTGTAGCGATAGGCGCCCAAGGTGACGATACTTTTCAGATGAGGTTCGACATTAGACAGGCCAATCCAGTCCCGAAACTGCAACCGACGAGCGACACCGACCCGCTAAACGACCCGTTTTTCGACGTCAAACACATCGGAGTATCGGCAACCAACAGCCAGGCTCTGAAGATATATGTCCCCGACGCCTACGGTGCATACGCGTTTGACATCAAGATTGACTACGAGCTTGCTGGTCATCATGACAGCATTTCAGTAACCCGAGATGGTCAACACTTCAGAATTACCTCAGATGTTTGCCCGGCACAAAATCTAGCGACTCAAGACACACCTGCCCAACTTGCAGACCTAAAGAGTAAGCCGTATCAGTACCTTACGGTCCGCACTGCCCCGAACAGCGGCGCGCCTGACTACCAAGTAACTGGACCCACGGCCATGTACGTGAGCGATCCCAGCACCTATGTAAGTGATAACTGTCACTACTAGGCCTCGGGCGTTGGTTACCTGGTTCTTCTGCTTACTAGGTCACGACACAGTGCGGGTGCCCGTTACAGGCGAAACGGAGCAGTATCCGAGTTTGGTGGCCCTTAACTCTTGCGAGTTTCGCTCTCCAGCACCCACGCCAGCCCAACTCCGCCCCTCGGCATGACCCACCCGTCGAAGCTCAGCGACACAGACGGGCTCGGTCCATCTGCCGGCAGCTCTGAAATCGTCGGTTGCTTCGCCGCGGCCACGTAGTTGAGCACGTTGACCCGCTGGATGCCACAGCCCGCGTAGCTAAAGTCGATGTGGAAGCCCTTGGTCGGCCTGGCTATTTCGAGCCGCAGCAAGTGCCCGTCTTGCGGCAGCAGCACCTGAAACGTGTAAGAGATCGTGACCGCTTGTTCGGCCGCAACGAGGTCTTCGCCCACGTCTGCCGTGTAGACCTGGCCCTTGCTCCGTGCGCTTCGTCGTATGGCTCGAGTCTGGCCGTCGACTGCCACGCGCAGCAGCAAGAAGGCATCAGCCGAAGCAGCCGTGAGCCCCGCACTTGGTCTGAAGTACCACGTGAGCGTGGAGTTCGGATCGTCGACTGTGTCACGGTACTCATCAGGGTCGACGCAGGCGAACTGTAGCGCTGAGCGCTTCGGAACAACGCGGTACTCGTATGACAGCGTGGCCACGAACATGGCACCATCCGCATGAGCTGGTCCGCCGTCCCACGGTGCCAATGCCGCCGACACGTGCAGGTCTCGGTACCGTTCGTCGGACCTGAGCACCTGCGCCTTCAGGTCGGTGTAGACATCCCGCGCCAGCTCCTTCTCGTTCAGCTGGATCGCCAAACAGTTCTCGATGATCCGATCGAGTACTGCGGGCGCGGCGACGCTGGTGAGGCTGTCTGGGGCGAAGGCAAAGCCGTCGACAACCGCATCACGGATGGCCGGCGCCTCCTCCTTGAGGACGGTACGGAGCTGCTCCATGGCGCGTGCCTCGGCGTCACGTTGGTCGAGGTACTCGAAGAAGATGACGACTAGGCCTGATGTGAAGAGAGCCGATCCGATGTCCGTAATCGGGAGCTCGTGCAGCGCATGCAACTGAGGTTGGGCGTCGATCCAGTGCGCGAGGAAGAGGAGAGCGACTCCGACCACTACGGCAACGACCGCCAGGAGGACGAGCTTCGTCTTGTAGAGCCGTTGTAGCGATGACTGCATTACAAGATCCATTATAGCAAAGATGCATCTCAGAGTCCTGTTTTTAGTTCCCTGAAGCTGGTGCGATGCGTAGGGCGTCAGACGTGACCGCTTGGGCTCAGGTGAGGTCGCGCCGATTCGTGACGCCGCGCAGAGAACGCCCCTGCGAGGGTCGTTGCCGGTCAAGAGGCGGGAGCGTCTTGATGACTTGCGAGCGTTGTTCGGGCTGCGTACCACGCAGTGCCAGCCATATGAGGAGGCAGTTGCGTATTTCACGGGCCACTGGCGCCATCGCGCGTGTAAGAAGGGACGCGGCGGCGAGTATGGCCGGCGCAAGACCCAGGGTGCTGGATGCCATGTCGCTCATCAGAACACGCCAACGACTGATCTGACGGTGCGCGTACAAGCGGCGTGTACTCACGTACACCGAACATGTACCGCGCCTCGTCAGCAGATGCAGGCATACCTAAGGTGACCAACGTGACCCAGAATCGAAACACCTCCCACTGGCCAGGCACCGAGTGCTATTCCGACGCGTGGCCATACTCATCTGACATCTCAACGTTCGAAGCCAGGCGAGCAGTCGGCCAACTAGCCAGGACCTTCGGTGCTGGGCTGAATCCCCCCGATTGCGGCGAAGACGCTGACGTGGATCCGGCGCTGCGATACCTGTATGCCGTGCGCATGTTGGAGACGGCTTTGGAGGACATACGACGAGATCTTGTTGCCGAAGCACGGACGCGCGGCGTCACATGGCATGACATCGGCGTACCCCTGAACATCACCAAGCAGGGAGCTTGGAACCAGTATGGCGACGGGCTCTCGGTTTCACGCCTTGGCCAACTGAGAGATGAGGCTACAACCTGCTTCTTTGCGGCCAAAGTAGTGGAATTGCGCAGAACTCCGCCGAGCATTGCCGCCGAGATCTACGGCACAACGCCAGCGGACCGGATGAACTACTTGGTCCGCAAGGCGATCGACATCATCAGCGAGATTAGAGACAGCGAACTGTTGTACCAGCCCAAGAGTGCGGCTGCGCTGGAAGCCATGCGAGCCGTCGGCCGCAAGGTTCGACGGCTCGGCCTCGTCATTACCGCAGATCACGGTATGTGGCTGGCAGCCGCTCATAGGTCCGGCCAGCCTGAGCACATCGACCAGGCGAACTACCACGCTCCGGCAACCTATCTGTTGCACGTGATGCGTCTGCTTCTGCTCGCGTGCGTGAGCGTGGCCGACGAAGACTGCGCGGATCACGACCGCTGTCGTGCGGGCCTGGACGAGGCAAGTCGGATTTACGCCAATATGATCTTTATTCTGGAGCGTGCCGACGTGACTTCCGTCGTGCCGTGCTACTGCGGAGAGACGTGGGACCGGTGCCAAGGTGCCTGCGCAGCACGCGACTGATGGTGGCGTCCTGTATGGCTGGCAGCTGTATCGCGTGGCGCGATAGGACCGACGTCCTGAAGGCCTCGAACCCAAACAAGTGCAGCTCCGAGCCGCGAGGGACTGGAGCTGCACGGGCCTAAAGGCCACCTGTATCGGCTGAAGATCAGCCGCCGCCACCGCCCATGGTCGTCACCTCCCATCCTTGAAGCCCGCGGTCAGGCCGAGCAGCCGGCCGCTTCCATAGGTGACGATAGCAGGACTCATAGTCATAGGACTTAAAGTCTTGGGATCTATCGTCTCTGGATCTTTAGGCTTGGGACGTATGGGCTAGGTCCACCATGACAAAGCCGCCCATCTCAGACGCCGCAGCCACCTTCGGAGCGAGGGTCCGCGCTCGTCGAGAAGACCTTGGCAAGAGCCAGGAAAAGCTGGCCGCGGAGTCGGGCATGCACTGGACCTACCTCGGCCAGGTCGAACGTGGGCAGCGCAACGTCACCCTGCACAACATCCTAAAGCTGGCTGAGATGCTCGACGTCGATCCGGCCGAGCTGGTGCGAGGCCTGAAGGCGCCAGCGTAGCGGGTCCTGTCCTGGCTTCCCCTTTGCTCTAAAGAGGCGAAGGCTCCCCGAAGGGGCGTCCGCAGCAAGAGTAGGAAGCACGCGGAAGACAACTGGTGTCAGGACGGCCGTTACGCCGGCGCCTTCAGGCCTCGCACCAGCTCGGCGCTCTTTCGGCTAGCGTTCGTCGGGTGTCAGCTTCTATCGCGATCGGCGTCTCGGTCGCCGCTGCGATCATCAGCGTGTTCTCGTTGTACTACGGCCGAAGGCAGGCCTTGGCGGCGGAGCGGCAAACGACGGCGCTCGGGCAGCAGCTTCAGCAGGCTGAGCTGGCTCGCCGTGACTCGCTTGAGCCTCATGTCGTGGTCGATATTCGGCCGCGGGCACCGGGCTCGGTCATGCTCGGCCTATTCGTCACGAACATCGGCGCAACCACGGCGCGTGATGTACGGATCGAGGTCGATCCGCCGCTGCGCAGCAGCTACGGGGCGATGATGGAAGACAACCTCACCAAAGCAGTCTCGCGCCCGATCTCAACCCTTGCTTCCGGGCGGGTTCTGATGTGGAACATGGATACCGCGTCCGGGCTCGTCGAACGGGCTGACTTGCCGCGGCTTTATCGGTTCACTGTCCACGCATCCGGGCCGTTCGGTCCCTTGGAACCGGTGAGCTCGGTGATCGACCTGGAAGTGCTTCTCGGTACAAGCTCGAACGCGGAGACGATCGAAGGGCTTCTTGAGAAGACGGTCAAAAGCGTAGATGCTCTCGCCAACGCGATCAGCAACGCAACAGCCAGCACCGTCGCCGCCGCCTCAGTTCCGGTTACCGCTCCGCGTGGTCGCATCGCCGGGCGCAAGCGGCGCAGGCGTACCCCCTAATCGCCTACGAGTTGCCGTTCCCGTTGTCGACTCGGTGTACTTTGTTGCCAACCGCCTTGAGGACCGGGTTCGGCCAGTAGTCCGGCGGGCACCACGCGGAGCGGAACGGCTTCTCCCAGTCTGCCGGCGCCTTATGAAGCTCCCGTTAGCTATTTAACAATCCCCAACTCGCGGCGCCAACGCCATGCAAGCATTAGGGGAGCCTGCCCTTCCGGCAGAGTCATGGGATGACGTGCATAGCCGAGGACATTCTCGGCCGTAAATGGGAGCCCTTGGAATCCGCCCTTTGACTTTCGCTGACCGACTGCTAGAACACCCTCATCGTTGTTCTCTAACATGCCCGCGAAGATCCTGTCGAAGACTGCAGCTTCCCACACGCAGACGGTGCAGATCTCTGGTTTCCAAGTGAGCGGATTCAACCCTATGCATAGGACATGCAGTCGCATGCGGCCCGAGCGCATTGCGGCGTACATGCGTGCGTAAGGTTGACTACGTTCGTAGTCGATCACGACGCCGCCAGTGCTCGCCGCATCCTCGTGACCCAGGAACTCTTCGGCATATTCACGAAGTACAGTGCGTGCAATGTCCAGATCGGAAGTCCACACTGGAAGGACATCAGCATGAGGCTGAAATTCCCCCGAAGGTGCGACATGCGTAGCGCTCATGCCGGACCCAACGTTGCTTGCCGACCGACGATGCATGAAAAAGAAGGCGCCGTTCGTCTCGACTCTTACCGTAAGGGTGTTAACGCCGGGAACGGCACAGCGACGGCTTAGCGCCGCCGGGCTAGCTGCGGCTTTAAAGGCGGGCCCCCCGAACAGATCGGAGCGTCCGCGGAGATGGCGCAGTGCGGCCTCGTAGGCAAGCACCTCGCCGGCATCCAGCGAGTCGAAGTAGCGAGCTAGGCAGAATTCCAGGCTGAGTTCCCCATTCTCATCTGCATGCGCGGCAAGCAGGCGGTAAACAGTCGAGTCGAACCACGTTTTCGGGCGATCATGTTCCGCGATCGCCTCTGTGTACCGATCTGCCCGTCGCCCGTTCGCACCGACCGGCCAATAGCGGGAAGCTGCATCGAGTAGTTCGCTAAAGCCCTCCTCTGGTCTGGCCTCACGCAAGGCGAGGCGCACTTTGCCCGCTTCAATTGGGGAGCTCAGGATCCAGCCGGGTTGACTCAGCAGCGGAACCAGATCGGGCTTCGGCGGACCTAAATGCGCCTCCACTGCGGCAGATGATAAGCCAGTCCAGTGCAACTTTAGATGATTTCGTATCTGAATAAAGGACTTCACGCCGACTTCACGCCGAACAGCCTGCCGCGGCGCAAACGCTAGTGCTGCCGCTATCGAGGCCAGCGGCACTCCAGCGAGAGTCGCGATGGTGGCCCATCCTGCAAGATCCAAAACTGTGCCGCCTTATGGGAATAGGTCAATGTGCTCTTGCGGTCAGCTCGGTCGTACCAGTTAACAGGATCTGTCACTCAACGGTGTGTCGTCGGCTGCTACTCGTACCCGCACAGCCACTGTGTTGCAGAGGCGAACGGCAAAGTAGGCCTGATCGTCGCGGTGCCGGGTGCGGTCCTCTTCCACCTGGCCGTCATAGAGGCGCTGACGTGTACGGCTGAGCAACATCACCCTGCACAACATCCTGCATTGCGTAGATGCTCGAAGCGAGCCTGTCGGCCTTGTACGTGGGCGCCAAACACCGGGATAGGGATGATACCCGCCAAGGCCTGTACCAATACAGGGTTCTACCTGTACGGCTCAGGCGTTTGCGAAGGTCGTGCAGCTGAGCATGGACAGTCCGACAGGCTGACGTACGCAACTGCCACCACCGTCGGCTAGTCACTCGGATGACTGTCGAAGGTGGGGACCGTGGGCGGAAGCTCGGGTAGCATGTCGGACTCCTCGGAAGGTGCTTCAAAGACCATAACGTCGGCCTCGAAGCCACTGCGGCCGATTGCGTGGTGGTGGGTCGCCGTCGGCCTCGTCGCCGTCGCCACGGCAATATGGGGTTCGACCTGGTGGTTGCTCACCGAGACGCATGGGCTCCACGGCGCAGACCTGGCGACCGCGCGTATGGACGCCATCAAGACAGGATTGAGCGTCGGGGCCGGCACCGGCGGGGCGGTCGCGCTACTGCTGGCGCTTCGGCGCCAGTGGCTGAGCGAGCGGGATCAGATACACCGCGAAGAGGTTGCTCGGCTTACCCAGGTGCATAGCGAACGTGTAGCGACCGCAAGCGAGCACGACGCCTCCGAGCGCCGAGTAACCGATCTGTACGTCAAGGCCGCGGATCAGCTGGGCTCGGACAAGGCACCCGTTCGTCTCGCAGGGCTCTACGCTCTGGAGCGTCTCGCTCAGGACAACCCGACGCAGCGACAGACGATCGTCGACGTCCTCTGCGCTTACCTGCGCATGCCGTTTACCCTGCCAGCTGCCGGTGCGCCAGCGGATGACGCCATTCAGAACGTCATCCGCGAGGAATGCCAGGTGCGGTCAACCGCTGAAAGCATCTTGACAGCTCACTTAGCGGCGTCCTACGAAGGCGGCCCTGACATGCCAGAGCGTCCGGACGATCCGCGCTTTTGGGCTGGTATGAATATCAATCTAACTGGCGCCACGATCACCGGCCGGTTTGCTTTTTGTCGATTCGCTCAAGCAATCTTCAATGGGGCAGTGTTCGTAAACGGAGGCAGCTTCAGCCACGCCATCTTTGAGAGAGACGGATTCTTCCGCGGAGCTCAATTCAAGAAGAGCGCAGCACATTTCTATGCGGCTCGATTTGGGCATCGCGCAGTCTTTCACGATGCCGACTTCGGCCCCGAGGAAGCGATCTTCCGCGAAGCCAGGTTTCATGGCCTAACATTATTCGACAAAAGTCCAGTGCCGAACGGCATTGAGTTCAGAGACGCTCGTGCGCTCATCGACTTCGAGACATTCTGGGGTAACACACGCTGGTGGCCCGCTGGCTGGAGCGCCCAGGATCACGACCGAGACAGCGATGAGCCTGGGTGGGGGCTCGTCGTCCCAGATGTCCGCCCGCCAAGACAACCCAAGAAGGCGAAGCCCTGAGCTACCGCCGGTATCAGCTCGCCCATAGCGCGACGGCGCTGATTCAACGAGACTACAAAGCATCCGGAACCAGGAGTCGAGATGTCCGACCGATCACGACTGACCAACGCGTCGGAGATCGCGACGATTACACGGGCGTCCTTGGCAGAATGAATGTATACAACCGCAAGCGAAGATAGCGACGTAAAACTGAGAGGCGAGGGTTCCGCCGATCACCAACCGGGCATTTTCACCTCCGAGCGGTGAGAACGTTTAATTCCGTCGCTGCCGATTTAACCGGCTCAGCCGTTTCCCTGTGTCGCCACGGGGGTCCAGCCCTTGTCGCCGGAGTATTCGTAGGGCTTGGCGGCCGACGAAGCGGTGAACTGGAAGGGCTTTCCTGAGTCATCGATGACTGTCTTGCCTGGTTTGCCGTCCGCGATCCAGTCGAGTTCGAGCTTCCAGTCGACCTCATGGCTTGAGGCGTTGGGAGACACCATGAAGACTTCGGGATCAGACTCTGAAACTGTGAAGGGAAAGGAGATGGCAGGAATCGTCTGGCCCTGGTTCTGGCCATCTTGAGCGGTTACCTGCGGTTGATCGGCGTCGAGGCTATCAATCAAGAACCACCGAGGGGTGATGCCGCCGCAACCTCCGGAAACCATGTAAACCCCTTCGACGGCTGGGCGACGCTGCACGACGATAACTTGCATCCCTGTCAGCACTACGGAATGTGCAGCGTGGGCCTGGATCGTGAGCGTGATGTTGGAGCCGTAGGTCGGCACTGCATGATGCGCAGCTGCGAAGTTGATGAGGCTATCCCGTGTCTTCATACCGGAAACGGTGGGAAGCTGAGACGGGCCACCGGCGAAGACCCAGTCCAGGCCCCAATAGCCGCAGGGTGAGGATGAGGCCTCATTGCCATAACTCACCACCGCAGTGAGCGGCGGACCGGTTCCGGCGCCGGGCCCTTCCGCAGATGCTGGAGTTGACGACGGTCCGAAGGCATCGGCCATGTAGGCGATGCCGAGCCCAACGATCACAGGAGTTACCAACGCGCCGCCGATCCACGCCAGGACTTTCTTGCGCTTTGTCTTAGCGTTCACGGTGGTCTTGGCGGACTCGGAAGGCGTCGGCTCCGGTGCTGAGCTCATGATCACCCCTGGTGCCTATGGCAGCCTGAGATCCCTCGTCAACCCATTCGGACACCGCAACTCGCATCCCGCAACTTGCCCGGCTACGCCGACTCGGGCTCGCGCGAGCTCGCCGGCCACGACCTTATCCGGCGGGCCACGAAGTACGGAGCAACCGTTGCCCGACGAGGTAGTGGAGAGTCCGTCTTGCGCCTCCACCGCGTAAGAGAAGCGATGGATGGTGCGCGAGTCCTTCGCGCTCGCCAGCGGACGTCAGCTTACGATTATGCGGTGGTCATCATCAACACCATCATCGGCGCCGCAATTGCCCTGGCCGGTAGCTTCGGAATCGAGGCTCTCCGTAGCTGGCAGAAGAGGGTCGCTGGCTGGCAGGAGATGCAGGTCGCCGCTATCACAGAACTTCAAGAGCTGCTTTGTACAGTCAAGGATGAGTTGGCCCATGGTGAGCCGGTCAGCCCAGGTGAGGCATCGAGTCAGGCCCCCACCAAGTCGGCACTGGAGAGATTCGCACCTCGTACCCGCGCTCGAATGCTATGTTCACGCCTCGACGATCAGAAGCTACGCAAAAATATCTCGACGTTCTTGGCAGATTTAAAGAACGACGAGGCCTCGTGGCGCAAGGATCCAGAAGCGTGGCTAAACGACCAAAAACAGTTCACAATGTACTGCAACGACCTTTCCGATCGTCTGCGCACCTATAGGCCATAGAGAGACGATTGAGGTAGGTCTCGGCCTGCCTCCATGCCCGACGCCCGACAACCAAAATGCCTATGGCTCCGGCGAGCAGAGTTCCTCGAAGGTCTACACACGAGGCGTAGGTAGATAGTGGCCAGCAGGCCGAGCAGTCTGAAACAGGCGGTCGCAGGCGGGACAGTCCCGGCGAGAGGAGCTCGCTGCAGGCGGGCACGGGCCGAGCCACATGACCGGCGTACCCTGAAGTCGATGTCACTGACGCCTCTTCGACCACCAGGAGCGAGACGACCGTGATCACCTGGGCAGAGCTGACAACCGGGGAACGCCTGAAGTTCCTCCGCGGTGAAGTCACGCAGAACGAGCTGGCGGAGATGACCGGCCTCAGCATCTGGACCATTCGCAACATCGAGCAGGATCGGCCAGGGCGTTCGGCAACCATCGCGACGCTCATGAGTCTGGCCCAGGCCCTCGGGACGGATGTCGCCGTGCTCACGGGACAACGCGCTCCGAACACCCGCGAACGGGTCGACGACCGTCGCGCGCTCAGCGCCATCGACGACTGCCTCACCTCGCCGGACAACTTCCCCGATATCCCCGGCTTCGGACAGCTGGCCTCGTCTGGCGAACCGCCGGCGGTTGCCGACCTCCGCGCAAAGCTCGCGCAAGCCTGGACGGACTACTGGAACGGCAACTACGCGGAGCTCGGCGCGATCCTCCCGGCGCTCATCGCTGAAGCCAAGGTCGCGACCGCCAGCTACGACGGTGTTCGGCAAGAGCAGAGCTTTGCGGTACTGACTGAGCTGTACCAGATCGCTGCGGATGCTGCGGTGCAGCTCGGCAGCCCACGTATCGCCTTCGCTGCCTTGAACCGTGCGTTCCCAGCTGCCAAGCAGTCCGGTGATGTGCTGCTGCTCTCGAACCTGGCTGGCACGTTGTCGTGGGTCTACCTCCGTCGCGGTCGGCTGGACACCGCGGAAGACGTCGCTCGAAGCGCTGCCGAAGCCATCGAGCCGAGCTTCGGCAAGTCGACCCATCCGCATCTGGCGGTCTGGGGCAACCTGGTGATTAGCGCGGCAGTTGCCGCGTCCCGCTCAGGTGGCGAGTCGAAGGCCGACGCAGCTCGGGACTATCTGTCCATGGCACATGCCGCGGCGCACCGCATCGGGCAGGACACGAACTTCTATCAAACGACCTTCGGACCGACGCAGGCACAGATACAGGCAGTTGGCGTCGCCGTTGCCACGCGCGACGTCGGCCGTGCGCTAGAGATTTCCAAGCATCTGACGTTGCCGGCGTCGCTCCCCAAGGCGGCACAGGCGCGCTATCTCCTGGACGTCGCGCACGCCCAGCTGCTTGCTCGCCAGGAGAAGGCAGCCACGGACACGCTGGTGCACATCGACAGCGTCGCGCCGGACTGGATGCGGCATCAGTCGCTCGCCGTGCACATCGTCGAGGATTTGTATGTCCGCGAGCGGCGTTCCAGCACCGTCCGCCACCTGGCCAGCAAGGTCGGTATCCAGGCGCGGTAGGACACTGCGTCATAGTCGGCGTGTCAGGGTTCTGCTCCAACTAGTCCGGGTTGTACCTTCCTGACCTGCGTTGTTTCTCCATACGGTCTTCGGTGGACGTCGCTGCCGACCGTCAGGAGCCAAACGACCATGAGTGACAGCCCAAGCGCCCGACGGCGCACAGCACTCTGGCATTCGTTCATGCCGAGCGAGGCAGAGAAGGTCGCTGAACCGCTTGCGTCATGGCGGGTCGAGGCCGGCCAGACGCTTCGACTGCACATCCCTGAGACCGTTACCGGCATCTGTGAGTACTGCGAACAGCCGTGGGTTTGCGGTGCGGCGCTCTGGGCTGCATTCCTCCTGGAACTCCTGGGGTGAGCGGCCATGCAGCCGACAACGGCAGTCATCTACCTGTGGGCACCGGACGACGAGACCGCGGACGCCACGTTCGACGAGTTGGCCGCTACCTGTGAGGCGTATGCCTTTCGCTTCTGTTGGGAGATCGTCGAGACGGTCCGCGACATCGGCGGTACCAACGAAACCTTCGACTCGAAAGCCCGAGTCCACGCCTTCGCTCGCACGGGACTCGATCAGGTGTTTGCGCTGCTCAAGGCGCAGCAGGCCGTGATCGTGCTGGTACCGACGCTCCAGATGGTTGGTGGCACGAGTCAGGTAGTGAACGCCGTCTATGAGCGCGTGGAGAAGCACGGCTTCGTACAAGTGGTCGGTGAGCAGTGATGAGCCTTCTCCGCAGCAGCACCGACACGACCACCACCCAAGCGCATGGCCCGTCGCAGCCGCTGCCTCGGCGTATCCCCGGCGCACATCGCCGCGACGAGCTTGGTGAGTTCTCGGCGTTCGTGTTTGACGAGCACGAGGCATGGAGCCCTGAGACGCTTCAGGCAGTTGGCCGCTTCCTGGCGCGGCGGGAGGCACCGTGAAATCGTACGCGAGCACGGAGTTTCTAACGCCTGACGAGGCAGCACAAGCGCTGGCCGCGCAGTATCCGCCCGGTTTTTTGCAGTGTGCGGCATGCCAGGACTTCCGCACCGATGTGTCGTTCGACATCGAGCACCCGTGTCGGCACTGTCGCCCGATGCAGTTCCTCGCCTGGCGGTTGTGTTACGAGGGTGAAGGACTGCGTGTGCTGGTCGACGGGATCGAGTGCGTAGTCCTGCTGCCGCCGGCTGGTGGGCCGATTGTCCAGCCCTGTGCGTTCCCGCGCTGTGACTACGGCTGTGTGCTGGTCAGGTCTCTACTCGGTAGTGATGCTCGTTGGGCGGAGCTGGACCACGTCGAGATCCTGACACCGTGGGAGGGCGCATGAACACGAGCGCTGAGTCCACTGCGGGCGCCTACTTCGTCGCTGATCAACGCGAAGTGCCGGTCACAGATCTCAAGGCCGGCAATTGGGTGTACCTCGCTGATCGATGCGCCTGGATGCAGCTGACTCACAACCCTCGCCGTGGCTACACCATCATCCCCATGAACTCGAAGGCCTGGGAGAGCGGCGTGCGACTCGACTTCGAGGCGATACCACCCCAATTCTTCCGCGTAGGCGCCGTCCTGTGGGTCCGCCGGACCGAAGAAGGCGACTGACGTCGCGGAACGCACGTTACTCAAGAAGTGTGGAGGCGGTACCTAAATCAGAAGCTTGATTCAGGCGAGCTGCAAGCGATCACCATAAGCAGAAGGAGTACGCAAGATGCACACCACGACAAGGCGGCCATGGGGCCTAGGCCGTATGGCCGCATACCCCTCGATCACCGTCCGACAGTACACAACCGTCGAGCTCGAACCGACAACGCAGCTTGGCGTCTTTAGGGACGCCGCCGGTGACGTGCTGGAGATGGGGCAGCACGGCACCGTGAAGGGCACCAAGCAGATGACCGAGAGCACCAACCTGGATGGCAAGGGCGACCAGGACCAGAGCCAAGACAGCGAACAGGACTGAGTGAGATGGCGGCCACGGGCACGGTACTGGTGGTTACAGAGCTCGAAGACGTGACGTCGAACTTTGTGATCGCTGAGCTCAATAAGCGCGGCGTGCCCGTGGCCCGCTTCAACCTTGCGGATATCGGCCCCGGCCTCACTGTCTCGGCGCACTACGGCGATGAACCTGTGGCCGGCCAGCTGGAGACACTATCTCGTGCCGTCGACCTGCGCCAGGTACGTTCGCTGTACTGGCGCCGCCCAACCTGGCCGGACTTCAGCCAGCTGTCTGGTCCAGATGCAGTGCACAGCGCCGCCCAAGTTCGCTTCGGTTTGGGCGGCATCCTGTACAACCTGCCTGGCTGTTTGTATCTCAATCACCCGCTGAAGAACCACAACGCTGAGCACAAGCCCCTGCAACTCGACCTCGCGCAGCGTTCCGGCTTTCGCGTCCCACCGACACTCATCTCGAACGACCTAGCCGAGATCCGTGCCTTCGTGCGACAGCACAGCCCGACGATCTATAAGGCGCTGCGCTGGACGCCGTATGTCGCCGAGGACGGTACCGGCGCGACGACGTGGACCGAGCCCGTCACCGTCGAAGAGCTCGACGAATCGGTCGTGTGGACGCCGCACCTGTTCCAGGCGCAGGTGGCAAAGACCGCAGACGTTCGTGTCGTAGTCGTCGGTGACCGTGTCTTCGCGGTACGAATTGACTCCGAGCTGCTCGACTGGCGCCGTGACTACAGCGCACTGAAGCACAGTGTCATCGAGTTGCCGGATGGGGTGAACGCGGCGCTCGTCAAGTACCTCCAGGACCTCGATCTGGCCTCTGGGAGTTTCGACCTGTGTATCGATCAGGACGGCGAGTTCACCTGGCTGGAGCTAAATCCCAATGGCCAGTGGGGGTGGCTTGAGGCCGAGACTGGGCTACCGCTGGCGTCGGCATTCGCCGATCTACTCGAACGAGGAGCACTGTGACCGCGCCGGACATGAAGGCCGAACGGGAAGCACTAGTCACCCAGCTCGTAGCAGCCGGCCACCTGAAGGATTCCCGGCTGCGCGAAGCAGTCATGACCGTGCCCCGCGAGCGATTTCTAAGCCCCGGCATCTTCGTGCAACCAGCCGGCTCCTACCTATGGACACCGATCACGCCCGATTCGGTGTCGGTCGCGGACTGGGCTGCTCAGGCATACAGCGACGAATCCCTGGTTACGCAGCTGAACGGTCGTCTCACGGCAGACATGGTGAGTGAGCCAGTCGAAGGCAACCCCACATCCTCGTCGACACTCCCATCTCTCGTCGTCGGCATGATCGAGGAGCTTGATCTCGACAACGGGCACAACGTCCTGGAGATCGGTACCGGGACCGGATACAGCACGGCGCTGCTGTGCCGCCGCCTGGGCGTCGACAACGTCACCACGATCGAGGTCGATCCCGCGGTCGGCAAGCGTGCGGATGACGCACTCGAAGCCGCCGGCTTCTCGACGTGGACGTTGATCGGTGACGGGCTGCTCGGGCATCCGTATCGCGCACCGTACGACCGGGTGATCGCGACGTGCGCTGTCCGCCGCATTCCGCAGGCCTGGCTGCGACAGACCGCACCGGGTGGCGTCATCCTGGCAACGGTCGGCGCTTGGTCATACGGCACCGGCTTGGCCAAAGTAGTTGTCCAGGAGGACGGCACCGCTGAGGGCCGAATCACCGGCCGGTCATCCTTCATGCAGGCACGCGCTGAGGCCGTAGTACCGCTCAGTGGCGATCTGCGTGCCCGTGCCTACTACGCCGACGATGAGCGCGAAGCCACGTTTTCTCCCGACCTGCTCGCCGAATGGATGCCTGCGTTTCTGGCGCAGCTCGCCGCGCCGGACACGCAGCTGGTCCACGCATCCGATTCAAAGGGGCCAGCCGTCTACCTCTTCGATGTCAGAGGCGAGTCATTCGCGGAGCTCCGGCAAACAGACAACCAGGCATGGACCGTTCGCCAGGGCGGTCCACGCCATATCTGGGACCGCGTAGAAGACGCAATCGCTGGTTGGCACGAAGTCGGCAGCCCAGCGATCTCCGCGGTTCAGATGCGCGTCACCCACGAACGGCATCAGTACTGGGTCGAGGGAGACAGTCGACTGCGCTGGGAACACGCGCTGTAGGCGAAGAGCCAGTCGGTCCCGACATACGCCATAGCCTCAACAGCTTGCTTAGACAGTCGGATATCGGGCACTATCACGGCTGACACAATGTCTCTAGAACGGTTAGATCAGTGGCCAAGAAAACGACAGTTGAGGTCTTCGATGACCTTGACGGCTCCAAGGACGCGACCACCGTCAAGTTCAGCCTTGATGGCAAGCAGTACGAGATCGACCTGAACGGCAAGAACGAGAAGCAGCTCAGAGCAGCTCTTGAGAAGTATGTGGCAGCGGCAACACCTGTTCGAGCCTCCGCCGTCGTCCCCGGCCGCGCGAAGGGCAGCGGGGCTCCCGTGCGGCGCGACACCAAGCACATCCGCGAGTGGCTGCGCGATCAGGGAGTCGAGATCAGCGACCGCGGTCGTATCCCGACTGAGCAGATGCAGCGGTACGAGGCGGCGCACGCAGGCTGACGAACAAGATACCCCGCATCTAGCTCTCATGTAGCAGCTGGGCGCCCTTCCCGCGTTTAGGCGACGGGGCGCCCTCGGCGCTGTGCGAGGTTACCCGCGCACATGGGCAATCTTCATGAGCTCGGATGCGATGGCGTGCGAAATAGGCAAACCAAGATCCTCTTCAAGCCAGCCATACTGACCGTCTGGGTTGCATTCAAGGAAGACAACCCGCCCGCTGGGCTCCTCAACGAGATCGAAGGCTCCGTATCGCAGGTCCATCGCCTTGAGATACGCGACACAGTATTCTGATACGTCGTCTGGCAGCGCGTCTCGTCTGAAGGTGACAGAGCCAACGCTATTCTGATGCTTGCGCCAGTCGTCCTTCGCCGCATCAACCGTATAGATCGCCGCAGGAAAAACCGTGTCGCCGACAACAGTGACGCGCCACTCCCGAGCCTTTTCAATGTACGGCTGATACAGCCCGGGGAAGGGCGACGTGTACTCTTTTATCTCATCAATGCGACGCTGATCGAGTATCGTCGTCGGGAGCGTCTTGATCCTATCCCCGTCACTGATTACACCCCGTATCATCTTGACGATTATGCGAGTTCTCTCGTCCACGACCAGCGCGGCTTGAATAGCGCCCCAGTCGCTGCTCACGATCGTGTCGGGAACGTGGAAGCCGATATCGCGCGCTACTCGTATTTGCTTCAACTTTCTCTCGGCTTGACCGATCTTGGCTGGCGCGCTAAGCCAAACATCCTCGGGATAGAAGTAAGGCCAGATGGTATCGTGCAGCGACCTTACCTCATTATTCATGTATAGCTGCTTGGCAAGCTGTGTATCGGCATCGGAGATTCCAAAGTGACCGATCTTCCGGTACCAAGCCGCGCTGATATCCTCCGGCAGAATCGATGCGCCATTGTAGTAAACGAGAGGCCTATCATCCCTGAGATCGATGACGAGGCAGTCGTCACCCGCTAGCAACTTGTCGGTCTTGTAGACGATGACCGGATAGCCAGCATCGTTCAGGTGACGGCTTACTGGGCCGTAGGCGTGCTGGTCAAACGACGCCGCAGCAATCAGTACAGGCTTCTTGGACACGCGATCAACCCTCTCGAATCTCTGTGCACAGAATTATCCGGTAGCGCTTTATCTCTTACTTATGACGCGTTCGAGCTCGTCGGTCGTTGGCATGCGCATAACTGCCTCTGCGATAGGGCGCTTAAGCCACGGCTGCTCGTCATCGGACATGACAAGTGACTTGGGCCAGTGCAGTGGCTCCCTTCCGTATGCCGCTCGCCGAGCATTGAGTTCCCCATACGTCGTAAAGCGGGCAACCGTCGGCAAGAACGGGTAGTTATCTTGATCAAACAACCATTGCGCACCAAACTCTTGCGGCTGGCCCTGATGGATCAGCAGCCAATCACGCATGGCAGGAATGAGATCGTAAGCACAATCTTCCTTGTTCAGATCAAAGCAGCGCTCGAAAGCGCGAAGGACGATTTCAAGATCACCAAGAGAGGCATGAAGCGCCAGTACAGACAATGCGAGACATCCATCTCTACCGATATTGCTGAGTAGCGGGAGATGTACTTCCCGAAGGATCTCACGCGCTCGCCTCATCCGCTTCGCGACGAGACGTTGTGTCGTCAGCTTCTGCTCTGCGTAATCCTGAGAGTCGCCAGTAGAGAGACCTAACCGCGCAAGCGCCTTTACTTCACGCTGATCTTGGATCAGGAGAGCAGAAAGTTCGCAAGCGAGTTCAGGGTACTTCATATTCAATTTTACTATAAAGTAACTGATAGAATTTGCAAGGATTTAATCATCTAGCTGCCACCGCCAGGCATGCCTATGCGCTACCTCAGAAACGCATAGGCATGCCGCCCCCCGAAGGTCCCTACTGGTCAGAAGCATCACCGGCCGGCGGCGTGGTCTGGTTCGACCGGTCGATGCCGACGGCTTCGCTCTCCACTGCCAGCGCTTCCAGCACAGTGATGCGCTCGGTGCGGTCCTCGGGACGAGGAATCTCCTGATCCATGGCTCTCACCTCCTCTGCAAAAGTCCATACCGCGACCGTCTGCCGACCTATATGCCGGGTCGACCTACGGCCGGCGACTACTGGTCGGACGCGTCGGCCATGGGCTGAGTGGTCTGATTGGAGCGGTCGATACCCACCCCGTGCGCCTCGCTGGCCAGGGCTTCCAGGAGGGTGAGCCGACGGGTGCGAGTGTTGCTCCTGGCCGTCCCTCCGCCCCGCGTCGTCTGGACGGTGCTCTCGTTCATCATCTCTGCCTCTCTAACCTTGGTCGTCACTTCCAAGATGTGACGCAAGGTCATTTTTAGGCCAGCGCCACAGCTCAGCCAAGAGATGCTGGCGTGAATCGGATAGCTTCCGGAAAACCTCAAGCCCGACGTGAGTTGGCTCTTGCACCCACCTGGACAGTCGGGCCGGTGATCCGGACAATGATCCTGCGATCCGGAAAACACGCCTTCGGGAGGGGATAGCATGGGGCGTCCGGAAGGATCTATTGAGCGAAACGGATCACCGGAACGAGAGATCGCCTTCTGGCTAAGAGATCTCCGCAACCAATCAGGGCTGACATACGATCAATTGGCACGACGTACCAAGTACTCAACAAGTACACTGCAGGAAGCAGCCTCAGGGCGGCGATTGCCGACGCTGAACGTAACGATCGCTATCGTCAACGCCTGCGACGGCGACGAGCCTGCATGGCGCTCTTACTGGGCTCAGCTGAAACGGATCGCCGACGCGGAACCGTCGTCAGCTACGTTCACGGACTCAGTCCTGCCGCCGTGGCTGCCATCAGGTGAACCGGTGCCGACTGGCATGGCAGCACCGACACCCACCGTGCCAAGCGAGCAGTCAGGCACCGCCGAGGCGCACGTCCCGCGCTGGAAACGCCGTCACCGGCAGTTCGCTACTGTGGCTACGATTGGGATGCTCGGAGCCGGCGCCGCCACACTGGCGCTCGCAGCGTCGTCATCGAAGCCGCCTTCAGACTTTGCCTCAGTAGTCGTGCAGAACAAGGTGGCTATTGGGCCGTCGTCTCTGGTAGAGGACAAGACCCCGGTGTACCTCTCCTCAGAAACCATCTCCCACTGCACCACTCGTGGCTGCAAGCTGTCCGGGACTGACATGTGGAGCGGTGCCAAGTTGGTCGTGACCTGCTGGACACGCGGTGAGGAGATGACCAACGAAGACGCCACATCAGCCGGCATCGAACACAACCGCGGCGCGTACTCGTCAGATCGGTGGTACCGCGCGCTGTGGCTAGATGGACGCTGGGGATACATATCTGAGGTTTACATCTTCCCCGCTGACCGTGGTGGCAAAGGGCTTGCGCAGTGCAGCAGCTAATATCAGAGCTAACGTATTAGATGCACGACAAGTGACCGTCGATCGCGCATGCTGCTACACAGCCCGTGTCGGCTAGCCGATGCTCAAAATATCCGCCAAGTGTACCGGTTTGTCGCCTAGACGTAGTAGAGCGAGAGCCAGATACTGAAGGGATGGACCCGGGATCCCACAGCGCCGCACCAAACGCCATCGGGTATCAATACCAAACGTGGTGGGCGTTGGTCGAGCTGCTCCGTTCCGGCAGCGAGCGTCCTGATGCTGCTATCTCCATCGAGCTGTATGACGATATTGCGTGGGAACAAGCAGGCAGTCCGACAGAGCTCCTGCAAGTCAAGCACCATGAGGGCACGCAACGCTCGCTAACGGATCGAGCTACTGACGTGTGGAAGACACTTCAAGTCTGGATGGACGAAGCGTCACCCGATGATCAGGATGGCCCGACCCTCATTCTGATCACCACACAGGAAGCCAGCCCTGGCTCAGCGATGGCCGCCCTCCGAGCTGAAGGACGCGACGAGGACGCAGCGCTTGCTCGACTCAAGGAGGTAGCCAGCGAAGACGGGGCTGAGTCGACGCGTAAGATACGCCAACGGTTCCTTCAGCTGTCAGCTGCCGACCAGAAGGCGTTCATCCACCGCATCCGGGTCGTCGACAAGTCGCCACACATCGAAGACGTAGATGCCGCCGCACGGGCATGCTTGCATTGGGCTCTTCCCAGAGGGCAAGGCGATGCATTCATGGCCATGGTCTGGCAGTGGTGGGACGTCCAAGCCCTTGCCTTGCTGCAGCGCCGGATTTCAAGGGTCGACGTCAGTCTCGCGCAAGAAGCCGTTTCGAGCATTCGAGACAAGTTCACCCCCGAAACATTGCCGACCCTCGTCGGTATTACCGACGTGGATGAAGCCGCACTCGCGCAGCAGTACCGAGACAACATGTTCGTCCAGCAACTAAATTGGATCGCGTACCCGCCGAGGAACCTACAGAAGGCCATCGTCGACTACTACCGCGCCTACACCCAGGCTGTGCGGTGGCTTGACGAGGACCTCGTAGGGGTTGATGAACTCGAACGGTTCGAGGCGGAGCTTGTCGACGAATGGGAACGCGCGTTCGAGTTTATGCAGTATGAGCTCGACGCGGATGCAGATGAAGTGGGAAAGCAAGCAGCTGGACGGAGCCTGCTGCGCACGCTGCTAGAGCAAACGTCTATCACGGTTCGACCCAAGTACAACGATGCGTTCTTCGCTCGCGGGCGCCGGCACGTACTCGCCGACGGAGGAGCCGTAGGCTGGCACACGGACTTCCAGGAACGTGTAGCGCAACTGCTCCAGGTTCGTGCGTAAGAAGGCTGAGTCGGCGAGGGGAGCATTCGGTTGGTTTCCTGGGCAGAGCGTCCACCTGTGGTCGCGGCCATGCTCAACCCAGCGCTCGTTGCGACCATCGTCGCCGAAGCTGGCCGTGGGTATCAGAAAGAATCGGGCAATGGCATGCCCTGGATGCTTTCATTCGTGGCAGCGCCGATGGTTTTACACCGCGGAACGCGAGAAGCGTTGCCCGGATCAATGAGAACGCATCTCGCAACGTGGGTCTCTCGAAACCCAGTACTACGAGCGGGATTCCCGCAGCGCGCAACCGGCCTTGTCGAACACGTTCGCGAAGGCCTTCGTTTCGGTCTCGCCCACGATGTTTTTCAGATGGATGGTGACCGTCTCGGTGTAACGAGCCGCCGACGTCCAAAGGGGTTTGAGATCCCGCCAGAGCTAGGCGAAATCATCCGCAAGGCTAACCTCGCAGGCCGCTGGATGGCGAAGTCAGAGAGCCCTGCGACTATCTTTGCCGTCCTTGGCGTGGCACCCTAGGAGACTGTGCAGATCCTCGCGATCGTTCTCTATAGCTCGACCGGATCGAAGCGTGTGCTGCCCTTTGCACCGGGCAAGCTCAACGTCGTGACGGGCGAGTCAAAGACAGGCAAGAGTGCACTCCTTGACATCGTCGAGTTCTGCCTCGGCCGAGATGAAGTGCAGATGCCTATCGGGCCAATCACGCAGACGGTCGCGTGGTATGCAGTTCTCTTTCAGCTCGGCGGCAACCGTGCATTCGTCGGCCGGCCCGCACCCGCCCGGGGCGGTACGACCCAGTTGGCAATGCTGCGGTTCGGCGCGGAGCTTGAGCCACTCGACTTCGACGAGCTGCGTGCAGACATGGACTCAACTTCGGTGCGGGAACAGCTCGGTCGGCGCATTGGCATCGAGGAAAACCTTCACGAGCCGCCACCGGGCTCAACGCGTGCTCCCCTAGAAGCCAACATCGGGCACGCAACGCTCCTCTGCCTACAACGGCAGAGCGAAATAGCAGACCGCAACCTGCTGTTCCACCGTCAGGGCGAGTCGTACATGGCGCAGACGCTGAAGGACACCATCCCATACTTCTTGGGAGCGGTTGCTCGCGATCAAGCGCTTAGACGTGCGCAGCTGCAGGCGGCGCGAAGAGCACTCAAGAGCGCGGACACCAATCTCCGACGGGCCAAAGACGTTCACTCATCTGCGGAAGCAAATCTCTCGGCGCTGTGGCAGGAAGCGTACGCCCTTGGCCTCGTGACGCCGCGGGAACAACCGGACCGAGTGGCCGCGATCGCTGCGCTCTACTCAGCTGCGACAACTGAACGTCCCACTCGTGGCCTCGACGCGGAGAGTGCTGCCCGACTTGCAGCGCTCGACGAGCAGCGCCAAGTACTACGCAACGAACTCCGCGCAGTCAGCGGCGACCGCGAAGTTCTCCTACAACAGGGAAGCGCGGAACAGGGCTTTGCAGCTGCAGTCGCCACACAAACTGCTCGACTGACGAGTCTCAACTTGCTTGGACTCGGGCACACCGCTGACCCAGCAGACAGCGATGCACACACAAGGTGCCCGCTATGCCACAGCACCCTTGACCAGCCAGATCCGCAAGCAGCGGAGCTCGAACAAAGCCTGCACGACCTTCAGGCACAGCTGACCAATATCGACAGTGTTCGGCCTGCACGCCGAACTGCCATCACCGAGCTCGATGCGAAGGCAGCCGCGCTCCGTGAACGGTTGCGTGCGGCTGACGCAGCACACCAGTCGATCACCGCCGCGGCCACGGCCACTGAGCAGGTTGCCCTCGACGCCAGGATTGCTTTCACTCGCGGGCGTATCCACGCCATGCTGCAATCTCTTCCTTCGGCATCATCCGATGGCGAACTGCGCCGCTTGAGGCAGCTCCGAGTTGATGCGGCTAACCGAGTTGACGCGCTCGAAGCCGAGCTCGACCCCGATGAAGAGCGCGAGCAGCTGACCACTCGGCTCAACGTCATCGGGCGAGACATGACTCGGTGGGCGGACGCCCTCGAACTTGAGTTTGCCGGCGTGGATGTCAGGCTCGACCTGAACAAGTTGACTGTGGTCGCCGATACCGAGCAGGGTCCGGCGCCGCTCTTCCGGATCGGCAGCGGTGAGAACTGGGTGGGCTACCACGTCGTAGCGCACCTGGCGCTACACCGATACTTCGTCCACCAAGGCCGGCC
>Ga0097621_100000536_pt1 | contig 26681 bp, 28 predicted proteins | sample KBSMisM72_FD_73165 | JGI IMG/M metagenome (GOLD analysis project Ga0097621, IMG submission 73165) | Miscanthus rhizosphere microbial communities from Kellogg Biological Station, Michigan, USA - KBS Miscanthus M7-2 (version 2) (version 2) | ecosystem: Host-associated > Plants > Roots >... | reverse complement strand
CAACTTTAAATTATCTTTTGACACGTGATTTATTAATTAATTATTGTGTGCAGATTACGCGTTTTAATCACATGATATTTTTTCACTTTTTCATCAAAAAGTCAACAAAATAATCGTATTATTCGGACGCCTTTTTCGGACATAATAGAGCGATCTGATTGGTCTAAAATCCCGATCATCTGACCAATCAGATCGCCTTATTACAGCCAAATAAGGCTTTACAAAAATACGATTTCTAGTCTATTTTTTCTTTCCCTCTTACTTCTATTGTTAATTCACACAAAATTACCTTATACACAGTGGAAGCAATATCCGAATCAATAGCGGTAGAAAAGAGGATTAATAAATTACCTATTTATCCACTCAATCACCTTTCTATTTATAACAATTTTTCTGATCTATTTTTCCACATCACCACACAGCCCACTCCTTTCAGTCGTGGGCTCCTTTCAGTCGTGGGCTCCTTTAATTTCGGATAATTAGATCAAGTCGGTCCCTCATTTAATTTCGGAAAATTAGATCAATCCAATCCATTTCAATCGGGCCGATCGGATAAATCAATATTGTATGTTTACACCCATCATCACCACGACCTCATGTCAACGATCGCAAGCGACCTTACCGTAACTGGTTCAACCCACCTTCAAGCTTTGGATGCAACATCCATCGCAACACCTTCATTTTCCACATCCGACCTAACAGTTCCCGGGACATCCCATCTAGGAATTGTTGAGTCAACAAACGTCATCACACCAACACTTACTCTTTCAGGTTCACCCTTTTCATTCCTGAACAACACCTATTCCCCAACAGTCATTGGAGGACCAGGATTCACAGTAGTCTATACATCCCAAGTCGGAAAATACATTCGAGTAGGGGATATGGTTAAAGTATACTTTGACATTCAATTCAATGGAACCGTTACTGGACCACTTCTCACCCCTCTTCGAATCACTCTCCCATTCAACAACGCCTATCCAGGACAAACGGGTACACTCTCCACCCTCTGTGTCTTACCTAATCCACCAACTTTCCCAATCACTCTCAACTTACGTCAAGCAGGTTTCAACTATGGAGCTCTTTTCTCGGCAACACAAAACAATACATCACCGATCATGCCTCAAACAGGACCTGGTCAACGCTTGATAGGAACTATCACCTATTTCGCTACTCCTTAAAATATTATAATACTTAATTAATCACAATAATAAAAAAAACCTAGAACCTCATCATCTATTTATTCATATCAATTAGGTCTATTACTAACAATAACAGGACCTTTTCCACCCCTAACGGCGGCTGCACCCCAAGGTTTAAAAGTTGTCATTTCGGTAGGTGCAGGTTTTTTATCGTTTGATGGTGGTTTTTGAGCTGTTATAGGATTAATGTAAGTCAAAGGAGGAGGTTTCATACTACTCTTCTTTTTCCCAACATTACCAAATGCACGATTTCCACGATTTTGAAATGCTTCACTCCTAGCCGTATTCGTTTCATATTTCCCTAAAGTCGATCCAACAAAACCACCGAGTTTTTGTCCTAAACCAGGTTTATTAGTGACCTTTCCCAACCATTCTCCACCTTTATTTCCGATAAAATCGTATAACGGTTGTCCTAAAGCAGCAGAATCTGTTTGATATCTTCCCATACCTTTCCATCTAAACATACATTTTATATGTTTCCTCCATCACCCTCATCATGGTTAAAACCAGAACTAAAAAAGGACCTGGAATATTAGGTGAATGGCTTACAGCTGAACAATCACACAACCTCATAGGGAAAGGAACGGGTAAATTAATAGGAAAATTACTTCAGAAACCTGCATTAGGTGAACGTTTTGGTTCCGCCCTTACCAAAGGATTATCCGACCTACAAGCAAGTGAAGAACGAAAATATCAAGAACGTACTAACAGAGAATTAAAATCTGCCTATAAAAATCGAGCAGAAGAACACAAAAAACGAACAGGAGAAGATTCAATTGAAACTTACATTCAAAAAAAGAAAGAAGAACACCTTCAAAATCTAAAACAACAAAAACCGGACGTATTCACCCCAAACCAACTTCCAACAAGAACTCTTCAACCTTATCACCCATAAAACTTGTTTATTCAATAATAAATCGTTCTTGGTAACATTCAACACTAAATGGAGTCACCAAATCAAACATTTTACGCTTCACCATAAGCATCTGCATTTCCACTCTATTCTCATCAATATCACCCAGCTTTTCATCCTGTTCAATCAATAACTGTCTCTTTTCCAAAAATTTTTCTAAATAAACAGCTTCATCTACCCCTTTCACATCTTCAAACTCCTCCAAACTTTTAAACTGCACCAAAGTATCATAAATCACATATCTACTTAGTTGACTCGTCAATCCTTTTTCATTACACCAAACCAAAGCAGGATACCAATAATACTTCATCAACATTCGATAACTAGCTCGCCATAAATTCTGATTTCTTTTTCCAACTATTTTTTTCATTACACTTGGTAATTTCTCCAAACCCTTCACACTCCCCTTATCACTACCATCCAAAATTTTTCTTAAAGCAGGAATAAATTGCAACAATACATGAGCATTATCGATTTTTTGTAAATACTCCAACAATTCCAAAAATTCACCACTAGCGGTACTAAAACCCAACACACCCACCATATACCCTTCACCATTCTCCAAATTTTCAACTATATTAAAAGTAGATTTCCAATCAGTACTACAATATTCGGCAACACTAACCAATTGCATAATTACATCATCAGGACCACCTAATCTTTCCAATACGATCATTTTTCTTTTTAAAAAAGATAAACTTTTTTCACGTCCCTGATTTCCCTAAATCACGGGACCGATCATAAGTCCCCACCCATATCTTCATCATCCGAAATTTCTACCACTACCCCTAATTCATTTTTAGGCACTACTTGATTAATTCGTTCATTAATTTCATTCACTTGTTGTTCTTCCTTCACTTGTTCCATTTGTCGTTGTTTTTCTACAAATTGCAACTGCAACCTCTCCAATTGCATTTGTTCTTTTTGATTCTTTGTTTTTTCTTCCAACATACCACTTTCATCCACTTTTAACTTTCCGAATTTTTCTTGTACAACAATATTTTCCAATCGTTCTTTCATTACCTGTTGCCAATATCGTACACATTCTAAAATAGCAAAATCGGCTCTTCTAAACGCTTCCAATTCACCAGGATGTTGTGAAAACCAGATCTTTGCATCCATAGGATTTTTAACCCCTATAGCATCATGGACCAACTTGTTATTCCAAATCCACCTCAACACACTACTCGGAATCTTTACTTCAATATCTTTTCCATCTTTATCAATAGCCAAGAATCCACCTTCTTCTTTTGGTTCGTAATATCCTTTGTTCATAACCTTATTTGTCTAATAATATTCAAAACACTTTTTCATTTTCTTAGGACCCGATCCACTCACACTCCGCCTAGATCAAATAGCTTGTTTTTCCAATAAATTTTCTTTCCCATTTTTCCAACAAAATGCCCTCGTATCTTACCATCAAAGAATTTAATGCAACCCCTATCTCATTCTCCAAAACTTTTGACCTCAAAGAAGAAATCCATAGCTTTGCAAAAAACCCTGCTAAAACAGCTGTCATCTTGCAACCGTTTCGTGAATCCACTACCAACACCAAGTTGTCAGTAGCACTCAAAGGAGAACTTTTCACTGACGGAATCGTTGTTTCGGATGAATACAAAACTCACTCGATCGGTCTCCGATTTGAAAACGAAACCGAATCTAACCAATTTAGAGATTCTGCTACCTCCATTTTTGACTCTGTTTTTGGGTCCGATAAAGAATCCAATGATTGGACCTATCGGGATTTTATCAAAAAGGACACCGACATTTGGCTCAAATTGAAACCTGACGAATCCAAAACTTCTTACAATATCAAATCGGACATAAAACTCCATCCAAAAAAACCAAAAGATGCTGGTCTCCATTCTGGAGATTCAATCACAGCCATTGTTGATCTCGCTGCTTACTTTTCTCTTCACGATAAAACTTATGGTATCACCCCAAAGCTTCGTGAAATTATTGTCGAATAATAATAAACATTTTATTCAATTATTTTAATTTCATCCCCTTCTTCATCAAATCCTATTTCAATTCTTTTCTTTTTAACATCACCTTCATCTTCCGTTTCAATTTCATGACATTTTTTACGTTTCAAAATTCCTACAGTCTCTTCTAATGTCTTTCGGTAAATTTCAGGTTCACACATAATTCCTTCACCAAAACAACCTGGAGTACACTTCTCGGTATGTTCTTTTAACATTTTTCCTAAATCACATTCCCCAGGCATTTCCAATTTTTCGTATAATACTTTCAAAAATTCGAAATCTTCATTACATAGTCCCCAAGAATTTGCAAAAAAGATACTACTAAACAAAAACTTCCATCCATTTTCTTCAAAATTCCTTAACACAATTGTATAAGGTCGATCTACAAATGGTTTCACAATTTCAGCCAAGCAGATATCAAAACCAGGATATAATTTGTATCTAAAATCATAACACTTTGCACCCTCCACCATTACTTGTTTTTCAGGACCTATAACACTACTTCCTTCCATTGGTTGTTGATAATTAATTTTACAATCATACAATAAAAAATTCATCACAGTATCATTACTTCCTTCTCCAGAATCAAATAATAACTTTTTAAAATATTTTTCCAATTCATCCCTGGTATTTCGATCGACCACTTCACCTTGATGAAAACTGATCACCAACAGAGGAGTAAATCTCTCCTCGACATTAAAGATTGAGTTCGTCACATATCGATTCGTACCACCAGATCTACCATTTACTCGATGCCCATAATACACTTGATGAGGGATTTGTCCAAAATTCGTCTCCAACCAAAAACGGTCATTACCATGAACAGCATCAACCATAAAAATAAATTCTCGATCCAATCGTTTAGCTGTTTCACTTTCAATTGTATCATTATCACCACCAACAAACAAAAAAAGTTTCATATAAAAAAGAAAAGAATTTTTTATTGTTCTACCAATACTAGATCAGAGTCAGGGTCCCCCATGAAAATATATTCATCAAAATTCTTCATCACACGTTGTCTTTTTTCTTTTTCCTGCATATTATAATACATAAAATCATATGGGTTCTTTACAGCGTACTGATACATGGTCAACCATTTATCCTTGTTCATACAACTCATTGGAAATTCATCATGAATCGCTTCCAGTTCCTTTTCATTGCATATTTCAAACAACACCAAACAAGTATAATTTGTCCTGACCGTCTTTGGGATCTCCCGATAAGCCTGCGCTACCATTAACATACTTGTCGAATAATGTCGATGCCTCGTATTGAACCCTTTGAAAATATTACTCCTTGAATTTGAAAATAAACTACTTCCAACCAGATCGTCAAATACAATCAATACACGATTCGCTAAATGTTTTGTCTGCCCAAATTTTTTCAACAATTTCACTAAATCCATTTGTCTGGTATAGATACTCCTTAAAATATCTTCTGTATAATCTTCCAAGAAACATTCTTCACCAATCATTCCATCAAAATCAGGTTGATACTCATCATACAATCCTGTAAATTCATTTCTGGCTTCAGGTGCTTCCACCAATCTCGTACTTTTTCTCTTTCGCAATAATTTTTCTATCCAATTCTGTAATTCTATATTTTGCTTCAAAATACCCTTCAAATTTTTAATGTAATCCCATTTTTCGTCACTTGCCACCGTAGGGGAAAAGACATAGATCGTATGGAAATAACCCTTGTACATTTCCAATAAATTGATAATCGTTGTCGTTTTACCTGAACCCTTGGGTGCTAAAATGGTTAATGGTCATGAAAGAAAAGTGATTCAATATGATAGTAAAGGTGATATCAAAATATGGAATTCAATTAAAGAAGCTAATTATCATTTCGGTTCGACTGATCGATGTAAAAGTATCAGGGCAAGTTGTTCCAATCATCATCGTCTGATCGCCGAAACATTCCTACCAAATCCAGAAAATAAATTGACGGTTGATCATATCAATCGTATCCGAAATGATAACAGACTATGGTTTACTCATAAAGAGCAACAAAAAAAAAAAACAGATCTGATCGTCAATAAAAACGTACCTATCAATCCCATTGTAAATTCATGTTTTGGTAACATTGAAAAAGGTGCATCAGGATGATCTATATCGGGAACAGGAACTTTTTTAATTTTAGGAATTTTCATTTTATTTAAAAAATGAAACATACATTAAACTCTTGTCATTCTTCTTCCACCAAAGATTTGAGCGTATAACCGATCCACATGATTTTCCACTTGTTTAACTACTTGTTGGCGAACGTTAGGCTGAGCCCATTTTTCATCAGCAACCACTTTAGCTTCTTCGCGAATCACTTTTTGCGCTTTTTTGGTTCCTTCCAATTGATTTTGAGTTTGAGCCATTCCTTCAATATACTTTTTAAACCAAACAGGAGGAACAGTATCATCTTCTTTTGGATTAACACCACCTACTAGAGTGGTTTCACTTTTTGCTTCTTCATCCACCTTTTGCTTTTTCTTTTTCTTTTTTGGAGATTCTTCAACCTGTTCTTGTTGTTCTTCCAATTCTTCCAATTGACGTTTAGCTTCTCTAGTAGCTTTTCGTTTTTCACTAGCAATTCTTTTTTTCTCTTCCAACTCTTGTAATTTAATTTGAGCTTGTTCCAACTCGCTTTGTTTCGCCAACATTTCTTGTTCTTCTAGATCCTTCTTTTCTTGAGCTTTTTTTGCTCTTGTTGCTTTTGCTTTTTCAAAAGCGGCGATTTGTTTTTCTGTTCTTGGTTTTTTAACTTTTTCTTCTGATACCACCTTTGCAGCGTACAATGTTGACATTTATAAAACGAATTATATTTTAAAAAACATACAAAATTATTTTTTACGTTTCTTTGGTCTTGGATATTGCGCTTTGACAATATCACCCCCTACTCTTTGCCTCATACCTGTCGTATTCACTTTTAATCCATTCTTTGTTTTTTGGTTTTTTGGTTTGATACGTTGAGGAATATAGGGTGGTTTATAATTACCAACCGATGGATCATCTTTATCGATCCGTCCTTCAATTAATCTTACAATTTCTTCTCGGACCGATTCTTGTTCGGGTGATCTCGCCACTACTGTTGGTTCTTTTAGTATTGATAGAGTTTCTTGTATACTAGGTTTTCTAATTTGTCTTGATGGTGAAATTCCAATAAAATCCATAAGAGCATTAATTTCATTACCCCATTCATCCCTCAAATCAGGAAACTGATGACCTAATGCTTCCACTGCACTACTTAAAAAATCCATTCCTACATCTCCTTGATCAACGGGGCTACTTGTGAAATCCATACCGGGAGGACCAGGATTACCAGGATCTCCAGGATCACCAGGATCGGTATTAATAGTAGGATAATTTCCACTAATCCCAATAGCTTGTTGAAATTGATTGAATTGTTGTTCCGCTACCTCTTTAGGTACTGTTGGATGATAGGATCCAGGATCAGCCAATACTTGTGGACCCAATTGTTGAGTGGCAGCATCACCTACTATCACAGCAGCATTTGTATTTTGAATGATTTGACTATCATTCGCTATACTATTTACTTGATCTTGTTGTTGTAAACTATTCACCAAAGGTTGATAAGGATTTTCAATGACACTACCACTTGTCAGCAAATCATCTACAGCATCGTCACCTGTAAATGTTCCAACACTCACACTCGGATTAAAACTATTTTCAATCTTCATAGGTCTCATACCGCCTTCTGACATCCCTTCATCTTGAACTGCGACGTAATCTAAAGTTAAGAAGCGTTCGTTTGATTTTGGGGAAACGTTTTGATCGTCTCCCCCCATCTGAAAATCCTTTATCCAATCTCTATCTGGAAAAACCAATTGTCTACTTCTTGGTCCTCTCTTTGAGAAATAGCTGGCACTTAATCCACCAGCCTTTGGTTTTGGGACAAAAGTATCATGTTTATATTTCACCGAATTGGTTTTGATTTGAGGAATCGTGGTTTGAGTTCCAGCAGGTCTTTCACCAGTCTTCCAACCCAAATGTCCTGCATGCTCTTGATCCAGTACATTAACAAAATCATTTTGATTCGGTTTCCAAGGTCCTTTTTGTATCGTTAATCCACCTGCTGCAAACGTATTATGGTATCCCATATAATGTTTCATCATCTTTGGTTTTTATTATCAAAAAATTAAAAACATACATTGTTAACTAACCTTTATTAGGTCCTCTTACATTTCTTCTTGCAAAGAATCTTCTTCCTGGTTGTGGTAAAATCGTTCCCACCATTTCATTCAATGCATTTACTTGTTCCGCACCCAACAAGGCCAATTGATTTTTGAAATTAATCACATCATGATCAGGACTAATGACATTCGTAACTGCAGGTACATTCCCACCTCTAGGTAAATCACTAGCACTTGGACCATATCCACCAGGTAACGGTAAAAAATTAAATCCTGGTCTCATTACATGATACGTATTCGCCACCTTTAAATCCCATTTTGAATTAGGCGTACTTTGTAAAATAGGTTGTCCTGTTTTGTCCGGAGGTCGTAAATCTTGTTGAACCCACCCAACAGCAACTTTAAAATCCCTATAACTTGGCCAATTGGAATCTTTGACCATTGGATCTCCCATTCCATCATTAAAATAACCTTCATGATTTCCATCACTATTGTTATCCCCCATCAAAGTAGATTTGGTTCCTTTAAATTCAGGATCCCATCGAATTGGTAAATCAGGGTGTGAATGTTTAAATTTAACTCCTGTAATAGCATCCCCAACAGAATGTACAGGACCGGGTTGTATACGATGATGATCCCATCGATTAATAGGTCGATATGCTGCATCTGAAATAACTAAACCAGCCATATAGTAGTTTTATAAAAAATATATTTAAAACATACTTTATCAACCTCTATTAGGTACATTTCTTCTTTCCACCCTAGCATTCCCTGCATTGGTTCCTACAAATTCATTATGCGTTCTCTTTTGGATCAACACACCCAACTTTACACTAAATGCCTGCCCATTCAACTCCAATGGATCTTGTGCGATTGATTTTCCCAATCCCAAAAATAAATCCAAACTAGTCAAGGTTTGTAATCCACCCACATCAAACCATTTTTCAGGGTCAGGATCATTCCAAAAAATCACACCACCAGGTCCTGTATTCACAGGGATCTTTGCAATTTCAGGTCCTAAATTTCCTGTGGTGGTCGGACCGACAGGTAAATAAAAATATACTTGAGGTCCAAAAGTATTTGAATTCACATAGAGATAATTCGGTCCGGTTACATTAGCTACATAAGGAGCCAATAAAGAAGGACTCGGTCCGATTGTTGATGGTGTATCTACAAGCATACCAGTTTGAGCATTCGGTGGATACATCCCCATGTAATAAGGTAGATCATCATTTGTCATTCGAAAACTAAAACTAGCTGCAGCTCCTGGATCATTATTTGTGATCATTATTTTTCCAAGTTCCGGTAAAGTTGCACTTGATCCTGAATAACTAATTGTATATGTAAATGTGCTGACAGCTTCCAAGGCGATTTTTAATTGAGCCATAAAAGAATTAATATTGTAATTTCCAGGAGCGATCGTCACTTTTACAGGTACACCACCATTTTCAATCAGTAAAAAATTACTAATCTTGTCGTTAAACACATACCAACTGAAAGGAATTTGGACTTCGAGTACTTTGACAGCTGCAATATCAGAAACAGGTCTTCCAAAAACAAACAGTGGCCAATCTGTCTTTAAACTCGAAGCTACAAACGGATTGAAGGTATCTGATGAATCGAAAACATATTCGTAGTAATAGTAATTATCATTTACACCCCAATTATTTCCTGTAGTCATAATTTTTATTTTCAATTAAAAACATACTTTATTGAATTAATTCAAGTACATTATTTTCCTTTAATACCCACATGGCATCATAATACGAGTACACTTCAATCACATTGGCTTGTGCCTGAGAACTCTTCCAATAAATTTGTAACGCAATATCACTTTGCTCCTCAGCATTCAATCCACTAATTTCCACACCATTACTGGTTTCTAAATTAACAGCCATTGCAAAACAACAACTTCCAGCATTACCCACAAAGACATTTCCGGTAGCTGTAGCACTAGGACTGGTTACTTCTGCAATCACAGGATTTCCTTCTGCATTAAATCCTTGAATCGTAGTAGAATAATCTAATTCTGGTTGATTAGTACCTCCTAATCTAGGTGTTGTAGTTGTGGTTGAAGCAGGAATTGCCCATCGTAAAGTATTCACACTTGAACTTAGACGATAATCACCAACAATATTCAGAGCTTTTTGTAATTCCACAAAAGCTTCAGCACCTCCATTCGTAATTCCACTACCAGGATTAGTTGATAATTGCACAGGTGCAGCTGGATAATATCTACCACCAATTCTATATTGATAATTTTGCATTGAATTATTTCCTGCACTAAACGCACTGGAATCAAATAATAAAGCACCTGAATCTGTATTCGCATTCGCTGGAGATCTTCTCTGTACAGCAAATAATGCTTTTACAGATCTAGATCTTTCTTGCACTTGCAACTGCATCGTACTTGAATTTTGAGTTCCAAAAATAAAAGTATGCCACGAACTGAATTTTATAGGACTAATTTTAATAATCATAATGACTTACACTCCCCCTTCTTGCAATCCTTTCAAAAACATTGCATCTATTGTTTTCATCAATTTATTTTTACTTACCATAACTTGCATCGAACACCAATATTTCCGGAATCAAATTCACATTACCCACACCATAAGTGGGAGGAACTCCATCAGGGAAGATGGGTGATATATCTGTATCAGCATTACCTCTGAGGGAAAAGAAACAAAAATCAGGTCGTTCCAATGTAATTTCAATAGCCAACTGAGAAGCCATAAATTTCGTAGGTATCAATTTATCCTGATTAAACAATCCCAAAGTAAAAGTCACCTGGTACCTTCTTGTACAAAATTGTGGACTTCCATTACCTAATGTACTTGAAACCGTTTGTTGATTGGGAACAATTTGAGCGGTGGCTGGTGCACCAAAAGAAGGACCTGCTGTAGTATTACTAGCATTACTAATTCCTTGAATAAATGCTTGTCTTGTATTAACCATTCCATGGTAAGCATTAGGTGGAGCTGTCTGTGCTGCTGCAAGTGGAATCGATCCATAACTATACCCACCGATTCCTTCGGCAATACTAGTTTGATCCAAAGTCCCGTTCTGATTTGTACTCGTCCATTCAGTTAATGCTCGCGTAATCACATTATAATTAATCATATCTTCACTCGGTGTAGCACCATATAACAATCTTACCCTTTGAAAAATACTCTGAATATTATTCTGGAAACGCACCATAGATGCACCAAATCCTGGTCCTTCCCAACCGTATAACGTCACATCAAATTCCAACGTCGTATTCAACGGATTCACATAGCCTAAAAAAGTTAGAAAAAATTTTTTATGACAAGAATTCGAAATGGTCAAAAACATAGAGTATGCCAATATGATTTGGAGGGAAATTTGTTAAAAATTTGGTTATCCTGTACAGACGCAGCTAAATATTTCAAGACTAGCCAAGGAAATATTTCAAATGCTGCTCGGGGTGAAAGAAATCAAGCGCAAGGATTTCAATGGAAATATTTGGATGAAATCATTGATCCAAATGAATATTTTATCAAACATCCTATACTACCGATCAAATGTTCTAATTTTGGAAGAATCTGGTTTTCGAATCATTTCAAAAGTAAAGGACAAGCATTGAGGGATGGATATTTTCGAATTCGATTAACAACAAAAGATGGAAAAAGACAAAACTATTCAGTGCATCGTCTAATTTGTGAAGCTTTCTTCCCCACCGAAAAAGAGATTTGTGATTCAATTTGTAATAATCGTGCACAAGTGAATCACAAAGATAAAAATCCCTCCAATAATCATATTGACAATTTGGAATGGGTCACCCCGAGTCAAAATATTTTGCATCGTAATAAAATCATTTTACCTTGAGCTGGAAACTCCACTCTTATCGTATCCCCAGGTCTAAAGAGAGCACCATTTTTAGGTGGAATTCTTGGACTTAATTTGGTTGCTGAATTAGCTTGCGAGGGAAAAGAATATCTTGCATTCCAAGGAACAATCGTTTCCGTACTACTGGGATACCATTTAAAATGACTACTCATTTCACACAAACACTGTACAAAACATACAAAATTGCATGTTTACCCTACATTATTCATGGGTAAAATCATTGAAAAAGTTAAAAAATTCGTCAAATCTCCCAAAACACAACGGGTAGCAAAAGCATCAGCTAAATTTATCAAAGATACAGGACTAGCTCAAAAAGGAGTTGATTTCATTAATCAAAAAGTATCAAAGAAAACTAAAAAAAATCAACTATTAGATCCAATCCGTGAAGAACTCTATCAAGGAGTATCCAAACATACAAAACCAACCGTCAATTCAAATCTAGTTACTTCCACCATGAATTTTCTCAATGAAGCAGATCTCTTTTCGCGACAAAATAACACCTATCAACGTCTTGCAGCTTCTACCCCAAAAAAATCCACTCCCTTCTCAAGATCAGGTGTCGATATCCTAACACCCCGTCGAGCCAATCAATTGTACGATTTCCCTAATCACATCTTCTTTCCACCCGAAAAAAGTTCTTTTCGTTAATAAAATATGTTTTCTCTTTACCTCTCACTACTTACCATGCAACCGGAAAAAACTCTATCAGGTCGACCACTCCTCCACCCTTCCCATCATCATATGGCCCACTCTTTAGCCCCATCCACTACCATTCGTATCAAAGTAGAACGATTCAAAAATATGACAGATCACGATATCATCTATCTCCCCCTCACCGCTCGAGAATACCGTTATCTCCATCATCTATTATTCTAATAATAAAGTCTGTTTTTCACACCTTACATGAATTGTTCAATCAACATTGTACACTGGCTTCAACGTTCTCAAATACAACCGCTAATCAATCTCATCCATACCACCTACCACCGCTACCTTCAATCCACAATCACATTCCCTCACCGAATCCCTTTCCCCACCATCTCCAGAGATACTTACCTCGAACTCTTACACCTAATCTTTCAAGAAAATGAACATCTATTCACTCCTCACCAACATCACCGCTACCTCCAAAATTTAGAGTATTTATCCACTGCTACACACGTGATCATTTCCGATGCTGAAGATCTTGATCACCTGTACACCCTTTTCGTCCTACACCAAATTCCACATAATATAAACTTTCCCTCACAATAACAAAATGAACTTTTTTCCACCTTCTCTCCCTTACTCCTATACACTCTTACCCCCTTCCACCCAATCACCTTTACACCCACCCACCATTACACTTACCACCTCGGATTTCGAGACCTACGGGCCGCCGGAATGTTATGGGTAAGTGATGATCAACAAAACAAGGGTGATCAACAAAGTGATCAACAAGGGTGATCAACAAAGTGATCAACAAGGATGCTAATTTTTAAACAGATATGAAGGAAATTATTTAGTGGTGGAAAAGTTGAGTGATGCAAGACCGATTCAAAATCCAAGGGGTGTTATGATTGAAAATGAAGAGGGCGAAAAAGAATGGCGATTTGGAGATACGGGGATTCAGGAATGGATTGGTAAAGATGGAACGAAAATACATCGATATTGTCGGTTAGCTAGATTTAAACAGACGTTGGATGAATTGATTGGAATGAAAGGAAGGGTGAAAAAGGAAATTGTGGAGGAATGTGAAGTATTGGATGGACTAGAAGATGGGGAGAGGACATGGGAGGTTGTGAGAAGTTATTTGAAGAGGATTGGAAAGAGGAAATATTATAATAGGATACCAATGATATTGGGAAAGTTGGGGTATTCGGTTTTGGAAGGGTATACATGGGAAAAATATTTGGAAATGTTGAATGATTTTGAAAAAATGCACCAAAAATTTATGAAGAGGGAAGGTGTTAGTTATTTTCCCAATTTACGGTTTATTTGTTTTAAATTGATGGAAAAATATGGAGTCAGGTATCGGATCAAAGTACCGATGGTGAGGACGTTAAGAAAAAAAGAGAGATTGGATTTATTGTGGGATGAATTAAATTCGGAAAATGGCGTTTTCTAGGACGTTAGGTGGTGGTTTATAATGATCTCCGTAGTTTAAGGAAATAAAATCTGTTTGTTTGATCGATTTCAATGCAACAAAAAAGAATTGAGTTTCCGAGGTGAGTTGATCTTTAAAAGGTTGGATTCGAATATTGGGTTTAGTGGAATGATGGATAAATTTGGTGAGATTGGAAACATCAAAGGTAGAAATGGAATGGGAGGTGTCTAGGTAAAGTGTGTTTGTGATTTTGACTAGATGATTGTGATCGGCGATCAAGAGAGCTTGAAGGTTGTTGACTAATTTTCCAGTAATGAAAAGACTAGGCAAGATAGATCCTTCAGGGATAGTTAATGATCCGATATAGGTAAGGATGAGTTGATTGTTGGCATGGAGAACTTGAAGAGAGAAATTTTTGAAACAGATAATATGAGTAGGACAATAAAGACTGGAGGAAGCTTTAGGAGTGAAGCAATTAAGGAGAGTGCATTGATTGGATCGAATGTGAGGAGGGACATAAGGGAGTTCGATATAGTTTTTCGGAAAATAAGAATCTTTTGCATGGGGTTGGACATCAGAAGCATTTTGGAATTGGGATCGGCCCGATTGACGAATGACGGGGGTGATGGAGGTAGTGGTGATGGAGGAGGGTTCAGGGATTTGTCCTGGTTCAAAAGAACAAGTGGAGGTGGTAGAGGAGAGAGGAGAAGGTGAAATGGGATGAGAGGAAGAGATGAGGATCGGTGAAGGGATGGGAGGATCAACGGATGTTTGACGAGTACGAGTAGTCACCAAGGAAGGAATGGTAAGTTGGAATGCTTTTCTGGAAGATTTTTTTTTAATCATTTTGAAAAGAATTTTGAAGAAAAAAAGGTTTTTATGTGTGACAGTGTGACAAAAGTGTCAGTTTGTGACAGTTTTGTCAGTTTTGTGTCACATGATCTTTTTTCTTTGTATATAAATAGCAAGTTTCCGCGAAAAAAAGTTACCCAAATGGATCAAATCACATTTGAAGTGAATCAAGATTATTATGGTAATGGAGCACCTAGAATGTCTGAAGTGATCCCAGTGGTGACTGTTTTGAATCTTGACGTTGCTGCTGGATATTGGTTGATCAATGCTCAAAGACGATTGGTTCAACAAGTACAACATGTCATCACCGCGTATAATGGATGGGACAATAATCGAATCAACAGGACTGTTTATGGATTCTTGCAGATGACTGATCTGGATGATTCCACCAAAACGACAAGCGAACATAACCTGAGAGTAGGATTGATCACTGTAGATAAAATGTTTGAAATGTTCAATAGAGTGGTGGTTCGATACAATAGTGATCTACGAGGTTTTCATGTCAGTTGGTCTTTTGTGATCTATGCTACTTCATTAAATGCAGGACGAGGAAATGGTGGTAGTAAAGAAACTTTGGGATTATACTTACCTACTTGTCGGGATTATCAAGAAGTCAGCTGCGCGGCTGCTGCGATCCAGTTTTGGATGATCATGAATAAAGAAGAACATGCTAGTTTGAGGCATAATATCAGGAGAAGATGTAGTTTGATTCGATGGATTGGTGATTCCATTGAATTTCAACAAACTATGGGATGGGAAAAAAGTGTTACTTTTCATCAGATACTAGAATTAGTGGGTCGTGAAGGATATACCGAATTGAGGATTGTGATTGTCAATCCTGGATTGATGAATACCAGTAGGAATAGTAGATCAGGAATTGATTACGATTCAGAAGAAGATAAAAGACAAGGGTATCCAAAGACCATGTATTTGTACTATGATTACGAAAACAAACATTACTGTGCAATTAGAGTTGTCTTGAGCTTTTTGAGGAATGTACTAAAGAGAAGGGGACTGGAATGGTGCCATGATTGTTGTTACTATCAATGTATTTGTGATGACGTAAGCAGAAAAGAAAAAAATCAAAAAAGAAAAAGAGCAAATTGTAGACATTGTGGACAAGAAACATACAATTTAAGTCAACATCATTGCGGATATCAGCATTGTACTGAATGTCATGGAGAATATAAAGCAGGAAGAGAAATGAATGATCATCGATGTCCTATTAAAATAAATTTGGGAAAAATTCCTCCAGATTTTGAAAGTGGTGATCCAAAAGCAAAACAATTATGGTTTTATGATATTGAATGTGCTATTGAAGAAAAAGAAGGGGACGATAGTAGTAAAGAATGGAATGTGGATGAAGAAGGATATTACTTTGAAGATCAAGATCAATTACCTTCGCATACTATCAAAAGTGTTCATAAACAAGTTCCGAATTTGATTGTTTATATGAATGTATTTACTGGGGAAATGAGAATTTCAAAAACGTTGGATGTTTTTATTCAAGATGCAATCCAAGGAATCAATGGTGGAAATAATACTTTTTTGGCTCACAATGCTAGTGGATATGATAATCGAGTTTTATTTGCAGAAATACTTAGAGTTACCAATCAGGAACCAAAATTAATTACAAGAGGAACAAAAATATTAAGAATGGATATAGGAAAAACTGCTTTTATTGATAGTATGTTGCATTTGCCAGGTTCCCTAAAATCTTTGGGTGAAAGTTACTTGCGAGGAAACGAATTGGTGGAAGGAAGTCTGGCGAAAGGTTACTTTCCACACTTGTTCAATCGTCAAGAAAATTTTGATTATGTTGGACCGATTCCTGGAAAAGAATTCTTTGATTTGACTAGTATGTGTAGAGATGAACGTCAAATCCTAGAATTCCAGGAATGGTATGATACTCAACGAGATCGTCAAGATTGGTGTTTCCAGGTCGAGCTGGAACAGTATTGTGTTCTGGATGTGAAGGTGGGTGCTGCAATCGTCTTGGTCCATCATCGAGAAATCACTTTGGCTTTGGAGAAGAGAGATCCAAGACTAAAGATTTCTCCATGGCATTCGACTACAAGTGCTGGATACGTTCATTCGCTGATTTTGTATGATCGTGAAATTTTGTTTGGTGGTAGAAGTGATGAAGATCGTGCTGAAAGTTCGTGGTGTAATTTGCGAACCGAAGAGTACTATTTTTGTCGAAAGGCATTGAGGGGTGGAAGGACCGAAACCAGGATCTTCTACCACAAGGGAGAAATGATGGATATCGATATTTGTAGTGAATATCCAACCGTTCAATTGAGAAAGACATTGAACGTTGTAGGTAGAGAATTAGAGGTTCTCTACCCTGTTGGATATCCTACAATCGAAATCTTTGATCCTGATTTCTACCCTTGTCGAATCCACTCTTTCAAACCAGATGAAAAGTGTCGATGTTCCTATGAAGAAAAAGTGACGAAAAAATCGATTAAATTACGCCTAGTGGAAAAATACGAAAGCATGACTCGGGCCGAAATGGATCAGTACCTGGATGAATTTGAAGGGATCTTGATGGTGGATGTTAAACCTAGTAAATGTTATCATCCAGTTCTACCTACTTTTGATACGGAAAAAGGAAAATGTATTTTTGGATTAGAACCGATTTGGAGAGGTGTCTTTTGTTCTCCCGAATTGAAATTGGCTTTGAGAATGGGTTATGTGGTGACTAAAATCTATCGGGCCGATAGGTATAGAATGTCAAGGAGTCCTTGGTCAGGGGATGGTGATGGTGGAATATTAGGATTTTTTATTACAATGAAAATTAGATCAAGTGGAAATATGCCTATGGATAGAGATGAACAGAGATTGATGAACGAGTATTATCAAACTCATTTCGAAATGGATCTTGATTTTGGTGATGAAAATCAATGGGGACTCAGACCAGCGGCTAAATTATCGGCGAAAATTCTTTGTAATTCAGCCTGGGGAAAGCATGCTGAAAGTGTTGATCACGAGCAAGTGAAGGTGATGAATCATAAAAGCTGGGATGGGAGTACTGATCAAGAATTATTATTTCAATCTTTTGATGATGGGATGAATGATATGACTGGATTAGTACCAATGGATAATGATTATATGTTGGTCAAGTATAAGGCTAATCGGAAAAAGAATTCTCCGTTTTTGGCGAAAAGTTATTTACCTTGTGCTGTTTTTGTTCCCATGTACGGAAGAATGATGTTGTACAATGTTTTGAATATCTGTGGAATGAGAGTAGTGATGTGCGATACTGATTCGGTCAAAGTGGTGAGACCGATAGAAGATCCGATGATGGATCAAAGAAAAATAGAAATGGGAAGTTATTTAGGACAATGGGAAGATGAAAGTGGTCGAGATCCTTTAGTGGAATTTATTAGTTTGGGGACCAAGACGTATGGTCAAAAGAAAGCTAGTGGAAAAACTAGTTTTAAAAACAAGGGTGTTTGTTTGAAAAGAGCACATCAGAAATTGATCAATTTTGACGTTGCGAAGGAGATTTATTTTGATGGGAAGGAAGTTTATGTTCCTCAATTAGTGTTCCAGTGTCAATTGTCAAAACAAGTGGAAAAAAAGAATTTTATTAAAAAGATTTCTTTTGACGAAAGGTATTTGAAAGGAGAATTGGATCGTGAAACCAATCGATTGTACCCTTTTGGATGGAATTCATTTTCGTAGATGATATGGGAATTGTCTTGATAAAACTTCAGGACGGATTACCAACGTCCAGAATTCAAGACCATGTTTTTCGATCACTTGGGATCGAATGTTTTTGTATCGATCAAATAAATAAATTAATTGTTGATGATTGCTCGACGTTCGAATTGATTTGGTGATGTTTTGCATTTCCAGTATAATGAGTTTGCGTTTGAATAAAAGCGAAAAAAGTTCGTGGTCGATTGAAATCATTGCGAAAGAAAAGGAAAAAATTTTTTATTATTTTTTTAATAAAATATAGAGCCCATACAGACCGTATTCGTTGATGACTAGATTTTCGAGTTGATTGTTTTGTTCAATTAATTCACAAAGACGATGGATGCTGGATGAAGTAGCTTTTGAATGTTGGATAAGTGTCATTTCATTTAGAATTTCCTCACGTATTTCAATAGCTCGAAGTAATTTATCCATTTTGTTTTATTAAAAAAGTTAACGTATAAAAGACGAATCGTCTTGATCTTGTGAGAGGTGATAATTTCCATTTTCATCAATGGGAACCCCTAATTCGTCATTTATCAAAAATTCCCATGTGGCTTCACCAAAAATATCCAGAACATTGGTTTTGAGTTCTTGGAAGAGAACAAGTTGATTGCATAAAGTGATGGGTGAATCTAACATTTCCTCGGTGCAAACTAATTTCCATAGATCTACTCCAAATTTACGAGTAAGGTTGGTTTTGATTTGATTGAAGAGTAGGAGTTGATCAGAGGACATTTGGATGATGGGTGATGGGTGATGGATTTATATATAACGTGATCTGATCTAGGCTGTGATCGTGTCCGTGTTTGATTAAGAATGAATGGTTAGTGTGGGAAAAAGTTGATGAAATATATTTTATCTGATTGTGCTCATTTGTTTAGAGTCATTGAAGAAAAAAATGGGATTTATAGAATGAAAAGAATTCGAAAAGATTTCAAAAGTGATCCCTTTGTTGAATATAATCCGAAATCTGATGAGGAATTAAAAGTGTTTCGCGATCTACCAGCTGAATTAGTGGAGATCGTATTGATCAATGTATTGAAAGGGTATTTGTTGAATAATGATTATCCCATGATTATGGATCTATTGACACGATTTTCAAAACGATTTACGGAACGAATTTTCTATTGGATCTTTGGATTTTCATGTAGAGGTCATATGAAATTGGTAGAGAAATTGGGTAATACCATGGTCGTCATTTCGGATATTCATGGGTACTTAAGGGTTAGGAATACTCATTATCATTCGAATTTCCAAATCAAAATGTCTTTTTGGAGATTAGGTCATTATCATCCTTGGGATTTGACGGGGAGATTAGGAACGATTTCTGAATTACAAGAATTGACTTTTCATTCTCCTGTTTATGATCTGGATGATTCTTGGAATCGAATCGTTTGCGGAAGAAGCGTAGCAGATGTAGTTTGGATTTTAGCTACTTATGAAGATGGATTTTTAAACGGAACAAAAGAATTGTTTCCTGTGATTGTTTTGAATTTGGTAAATTTGTCAGATAGAAACGAACTTCCGTTGGATTTGGAAGTTTTTGAATGTGTACAAAATGGTTGGCTTGGATTTAAATTGTTGTTGAAATTGATGTTTGGAAAATCGACTGGTTTGTACTTTGTTATTCGTACTCCTGATGATAGTTCCTCTAAATATCATTATTTATTGGAAGGTTAATGTATGTTTTTTTAATAATGGTGTAATAAAAAATGGGTGATTGTTGTAAACGATTGGATGGATTGACAGGTGGAGGTAGTGTAGGTGGAACGAGTACGGGTGATGTTCAAGGAAATTTAACAGTCACTGGTGATATAATAGTTGGACCTGGTCCTGATGGATCTGGAAATGTGAGGAGTGCTACTGCTGCAAATGGATTAGATTTGGAAGCTCCTGCTGGCAAAAAAGTAAGATTAATAAATGGAGCAAAAAGTTGGTTGGAAGTAGATGCAAATGGAATAGAATTAATTGCTCCCAATATTGGACATATCGGATTACATGTTCCTGATTTAACAACTGATTATAATTTAACGCTACCTATTAATACAGGAACAGCTACTCAAGTGTTGACAAGTGATGGGACAGGTGCTACTTATTGGAGTACAGCTGCTGGAACAGGTGGGGGTGGGACAGTGACAAGTGTTGATGTACAAAGTTTAACTACCTTTTTGACAACCTCAGGTGGACCTGTTACTACTGCTGGAGTGATTGGAGTTAATTTGAGTGGTAGTGCATTGCCTGTGGAAAATGGTGGGACAGGTGTAACTACTAGTACGGGGACGGGTAGTGTAGTTTTGAATACAAGTCCGAATCTGACTGGACCGGTTACGGTAGGTGGAAATTTAATTGTCAATGGAAATGAAACAATCAATAGTACTACTGGTGATGTGTTTACTGTGAATACGACCATGACAAGTACCAGTAATTTGGTGAAATCATTTGCACCCAATTTATTGGCTGGAAATTCAGTTTATACGATTTTTGGAAGAACCGAAAGTGTGAATAATGCTGGATATATTGGGTTTCAACTAGTGAGTGCTGGCTTAGCAGATAATTATTTAAAATTTGGATTGTTTGGATCGACTGAAGTGATGACAATGGCTGGGACTGGTCAAGTAGTGGCTAAAGCAAATATAGCTAGTACGAGTATTATAACTGGGACGTTTACTACCCCTGGAGGAGTAGGAATGGGAGGAGATCTTTATGTTGGAAAAACAATTAATTTAGCTGGGACTACTAGTGGGAATGTGAAAATTCAAACTCAAGCTAATGCTGGTGTTTATAATTTAAATTTACCTACCAGTGCTGGAACAAATGGACAAGTGTTGAGTAGTGGTGGTGGAGGTAGTGCGCCAATGACATGGGTAAGTGCTGCAACTGGTAGTGTCACTAGTATTGGTATGAGTGTACCTGGCTTTTTATCGGTAACTCCTGCTGCGATTACTACCAATGGAACTTTTGCTGTGAGTTATAGTGGAAGTGCATTACCTATTGTGAACGGTGGAACGGGTAGTACGACTGCTACAGGTTCTGGGAGTAATGTGTTGCAATCTAATCCGACTTTGACTGGTACAACTACTGTTGGTTCGTTACTTGTGAATTCTACTTCTACTTTTAGTGGAACAGCTAATTTTGGGAGTATTACAGCGAGCAGTGGAGTCTCTGCTGTTAATTTAACTGCTACTGGTACAATTACTGGAGGAAGATTATCTTGTTCTGCTACTTCTACTCATTCTATCAACATCAGTTCAGGAACGAATGATATTGCTTATTTTTTTAAACAAGATATGGCGGATCCTGGAGTAGGATATATTTTTGTGGGTCAATCTGGTGGTAATAATTTGAGTGCCGGTATTGGTTTTGAACGAACCAATAATGCTACAACAGGAAATCGATTGATTTTTCAAATATGGGGTTCATCAGGTCCATCAGTTGGTGTTTATAAACCATTCTTGAATGGAACAAATTGGTATGAAAAGAGTTTGATTGTGGACGGTGGAATTGGGTGTAGTGGTTCTTTAAATACTGGAGGTGGTAATTTTAAATATGACGAAGGGACATTTACCCCTACTTTGTCAGCTGGGACTCATTCATTTAATTATATTTCGAGAGGTGGAAGTTATACAAAAATTGGAAATGTGTGTACCCTTTCTTTCTTTGTAAATTATGATGTGTCTCTAGGAAGTACTGCGGAAGTAACATTGGCTTTACCTTTTACAGCTCTCAGTCATGGATCAGCACCTTTAAGTAAAGCTTCAAGTCCTGAAAACTTGATTAATCCACCCTATCAATATTTTATTTATGTTTTTCAAAATCAAAATGTAGCCAGGTTTTCTAGTATCAACACAAGACAGGACAATTATCTAACCTATACAAGTAGCACTAGTTATAATGGTGTTTTTATGGAAGGAACGATTACTTTTCGATGTAGTTAAAATAAAATGTATGTTTTTTATATTTTAGAGATGAGTTGTTGTAATGAAAAACGACTAGATGGATTACAAACAAATGTTGGTGTGGATCTAAGTGCTGATGTGGAGATTGGTGGTGATTTAACTGTTAAAGGTGGGACTTTGATTATGGATCCTAGTGATGAAGATGGTTATGGAACGGTTAGAAGTTCAGATGCTGCTTTTGGATTGGATATTGAAGCACCTGTCGGAAAAAGGATTCGATTGATTAATGGTGATAAAAGTTGGATTGAAATCGATGAAAATGGGTTGGAAATTAATGCCGCTATGACTGGTCAAGTTGGATTGAGAGCTCCCAATGTAACGACGAATTACGATTTTACTTTACCGATCGATATGGGTAGTGCGACTCAGGTTTTGACAAGTGATGGTACAACTACTTACTGGAGTACTCCTGCTGGTCCTGGAGGTGGTGGGACTGTAACTAGTGTGGATATAGCTAGTTTAACTCCTTTTATTACAGCTGCTGGTGGACCAATCACTGGTGCTGGGATTTTTGGGATTGATTTGAGTGGTGTTCCACTGGATGTCTTGCATGGTGGGACTGGAGTGACGACAAGCACAGGGACAGGAAGTGTGGTGTTGAATACAGATGCTGATTTAAGTGGAAGTTTGGAAGCGGTGACGGATGTGGTTCCGAGTAATGATTCTCCTTGGAAATTTATTAATTTGACAAGTGTGGCTGTGACAGGAAATTCGTTTGCTATTCTACAACCAAATATTCCAAATGGAACAGGAATGCAAATGTTATTGGGAAAAGATATTACTCATGGTGTCTTGATGAGATATTTGCATAATGATAATGTTGGATTAAGCGCGCTTGGATTTATTTTTCTTGGATCACCACCTAGTTTTCTTTTGATGGTGGAAGGTATTCGAGCTGTATCAAGTAATGAGGGAACTGCTGTAGTGAGAGGTGGATTGGGTGTTAATTTAGATTTAAATGTTGGAGAAGGGATTGTGTTGGGTGGAAATTTGAATATGAAAGGGGTGACAAGTGGTGTGATTAGTTTTAAAGTTCAACCTGATGCTGGAACTTGGGATTTTAATGTTCCTGTGAGTGGTGGGAGTGTTGGGCAGGTGTTGACAAGTGGCGGTAGTGGTGGGGTAATGACATGGGAAACAAGAGGAACAGTGACGAGTGTAGGAATGGTAGTTCCAGCTTTTTTGACAGTATCTGGTGGACCTATTACAAATAGTGGTGTTTTCACTCTGAATTATAGTGGTACACCTTTACCTGTTGGTGCTGGTGGAACAGGTGTCACGACAAGTACAGGGACTGGGAGTGTAGTTTTGAATACGAGTCCTGTTTTTAATAATTTAATTGGAATCAATGGATCTGTTAGTGGTACAGTGAATGTGAAAGTGATAACTGCTGGAAGTCCTTGGGATTTCAATTTACCTATTGATGCTGGAACAGCGGGACAGATATTAACAACTCAAGGTGGTGGTGGGAATATGATGACCTGGAGTAATGCAGTAACTAGTGTTGGATTGACTAGTTCGAATGCGTTTTTGAGTGCTACTGGAACGGTGACAAGTAGTGGAGTGCTAACTGTCGGATTAAGTGGAACTGCTCTTCCTGTGGTGAATGGTGGGACAGGTGTAAGTACTAGTACGGGGAGTGGAAGTGTGGTTTTGAATGTTGATCCTGTTTTTGTAAATAGTATTGGAATTAGTGGGACGAGTAGTGGAACGATTACGATTAAAACTCAACCTGATTCCGGAACTTTTAATTTTAATTTACCAACAAGTGCTGGGAGTAATGGTCAACTTTTGACTAGTGGTGGTAGTGGTGGGGTAATGACATGGACCACGCCAAGTTCAGGAACTGGAACGGTGACCAGTGTTGCGATGACGGTTCCTGCTTTTTTGAATATTTTAGGTAGTCCAATAACTACTAGTGGGACTTTGGCTTTGGGGTTAAGTGGTAGTGCATTGCCTGTAGCAAATGGTGGAACTGGTGTGACGACAAGTACTGGTAGTGGAAGTAATGTTCTGAATACGAATCCTGTTTTTAGTAATTCGATTGGAATTAGCGGAACTACTAGTGGTACTGTGACGGTGACAACTCAAGCTGCTGCTGGGACTTATAATTTTGCTTTACCAATCTCTGCTGGAACAGCTGGGCAGGTCTTGAGAAGTTCGGGTGGTGGTGCAAGTGCAATGACCTGGATTACTCCTGGGACTGTGACTAGTGTTGGAATTAGTTCGGGCCATTCATTTTTGAGCGTTAGTGGAGGTCCGATTACAACAAGTGGAACATTGAATGTAACTTTGAGTGGAAGTGCTTTACCTAGTAATTACGGTGGAACAGGTGTAACGAGTAGTACTGGAAATGGTAGTAATGTGTTAAATAACGGACCAAGTATGAGTAATGTCTCATTTAGTGGAACAAATGTTTTTCAAAATCAAACAAATATGGAACGAATTTTTGCTACGGCTACAAGTGCTCATCAATTTAACATTAGTTCGGGAACGAATGATATTGCTTATTTCAACAAGCAAGATATGGGTAATGGTGGTCAAGGATATATTTTTGTGGGTCAAAGTGCAAGTAATAATCTTACTGGCGGAATTGGTTTTAATCGTCAAGATGGTGGAACTGGTAGTAATTTATTTTTCGCAATTTATGGTCAATCTGTTGCTATGCGTGTTTATAGAACTGGTCTCACTTCAACCAGTAATTGGTACAGTAGTACTGTTGTAATTGATGGAGGGTTAGGAACTTCACAAGATATTTATACACAAGGTGGTGTTTCTGTATTGACAGGGAATTTTAGAATTGATACAGCAAATGGTGGAACTGGTGGATTGGAAACTCATGAAGGAAGTGTTTTTAGATATGATAAGGGAACTACAGAAATGGATTTAGTTTGTGCTGGTCATGTGATAAGTAATTTGGTCAGTTCGTTGAAATGGAGTAGAATGGGAAATATCACTTATGTTTACTTTGACGCAAGTTTTGATATAAGTGATGGCCCTGATGCTGAATTGATTTGGGTGAATTTACCAAGTATCCCTTTGGGAAGAGCCTGTGCTCCAATGAGTTTACAGACTGATTTACAACCAGGTGCAATGTTTATCAACAAGACTTATGTAGTGGAAGTTGATCCGTTAATTGGTGCTAGATTCTACAGGACTGGTGTTAGTGTCAATCAATATCAAAGATATGTAAATGCCGAGGTCAGTGTACAACTTTCCGGAATGTTGAGTTATCCTAGTGATGAACTGTTTTAATATTGTGTGTTTGTTAATAAATTATTGTGATTGTTCAAAATGGGTGAAGAAAAAGTAGTTGCCAATGCTAGTCCTTATCAAACTCAAGTGATTATTTCTTTGCGTGCAATTGTAGGAAAATTGGATACTTTGATTCAAAAATTAACCGATTTGATTGAATGTCTTTGTGGACAAATTCCTGATGGGGATACCAAAGCGAAATGTAAGTGTGGAAAAAAAGATGATTAAGCAACAGAAAAAATGACTGGAATTTTCATGTCTTTGGTGGAAGTGTTGACTAGTTTGAAAGAAATTGAAAAAAAATTTTATTGAAATAATAAAAAAATTTTTCTTTTCTAAAAAAATGTTTAGCTTTGGTGGTGAAAAATTGATTGTTACTTTTGAAGGAAAGGAAATTGGATTCATCTTTTTAAAGTTGGAGGAAATTGCGAAATTGAAAAGGGAAATTTCTGTTTTGAAATGTGAACGGTGTAATCGAATTAAACATTTGTTTGCTGATGAAAATAAATAAAAAAAATGTTGTTTGACCCTGATAAATGTGGCTTATGTGTTAAATGAGATCGGTGGAAAAATAGATCAGAGGAATCGGTCCGAGTCGGGTTAAATGAAATGATTGTGGTGATGTGGAAAAATAGATCAGAGGAATCGGTCCGATTAATGAGGGACCGAGTTGGTTAAATGAAATGATTGTGGTGATGTGGAAAAATAGATCA
>Ga0097621_100000531_pt1 | contig 26760 bp, 23 predicted proteins | sample KBSMisM72_FD_73165 | JGI IMG/M metagenome (GOLD analysis project Ga0097621, IMG submission 73165) | Miscanthus rhizosphere microbial communities from Kellogg Biological Station, Michigan, USA - KBS Miscanthus M7-2 (version 2) (version 2) | ecosystem: Host-associated > Plants > Roots >... | reverse complement strand
TACTCGCTACAGGGGTTGGAGGCCCGGATGCGACCACCTTGAGGGCAGGTGTGCCATTCATTGATGGTGGTATCGTATTGGGTACCCGGGTCTGCACAACGCCAGGCTGCATATGCAATCTGGTTCCAAACTTCCCTGGCCGGTATCTTTTTCATTACGCGGCCATCGGATCTTGCCTTCAATTCCCAGTCTTCATTCTTTTCTAATTTTTCAAAAAAGTCATTGGGTACGCGCACAGAATTGTTGGAATTCTGTCCGCTTACCGTGCGATATGCCTCGCCCTCATAGTCGGAAGAATAACCGGCAGCAATAAGCGCCGCCACTTTATTCTCTTCTTCTACTTTCCAGTTGATAAACTTAAGTGCTTCAGGATGATCCAGGTCCAGACAAACCATTTTGGCTGCTCTGCGCGTAGTACCACCACTCTTGATGGCGCCTGCTGCACGGTCACCAATTTTCAGGAAGCTCATGAGACCGCTGGAAGTGCCGCCACCACTGAGTTTTTCGCCTTCACCCCGAATCGTGGAGAAATTGGTGCCTACGCCGGAACCGTATTTGAAAATGCGTGCTTCACGAACCCAGAGATCCATGATGCCGCCATCATTCACCAGGTCGTCCTCCACACTCAGGATAAAACATGCGTGTGGCTGGGGACGTTCGTATGCTGAAGTCGATTTCTTGAGCTGGCCATCATTCTGGTCAACATAATAGTGACCCTGTGGTTTGCCCTTGATGCCATAGCATTCGTATAACCCGGTATTGAACCATTGTGGACTGTTGGGTGTGCAAGCCTGGTTCAGAATGCAGTATACGAGCTCTTCGTAAAATACCTCTGCGTCATTAGCCGTTTGGAAATAACCATAACGCTCACCCCAAACCCTCCAGCAATGAGCCATGCGATGTGCAACCTGCTTTACCGAAGTTTCCCTGCCCAATGAACCATCGGGTTGGGGAACGCCGGCTTTGCGAAAATATTTTTGGGCAAGTATATCCGTTGCGATCTGGCTCCACCCTTTGGGCACTTCTACATTAGTCATTTCAAATACCACTTCACCGTTGGGATTACGAATAACCGAACTCCTGAAATCGTATTCAAACTGATCAAAAACGCTGACGCCTTCCTTCGTATACTGTCGCCTAAATTGCAGACCGGATACAGGTTGGTTTTTTCTTGTCATATTAGAAGTTCTTTAGCTGGGTTAATTAATTGTTATGAGGGGCGGTGGACAACGAAAATATTCGCCATTATTGTTCCATCCTATCCATAAATATTAACAGGATGTGGATAAAGCGCAGGAAGCCAATACAGGCTTGTATTCATGATTTTTTTACACAAAACGGCAAAAGTATTTTTGGCCGGACCATAAAAACTTCTATTCTAGTCCACGCTTCATCAACACTACAAAACCAGAGTCTCCCCCAAGCAAGCCCCTGTAAATGTTTCACAATTTTCTGAGGTTTCCACGACTAACATAGACGTATAACCGATGATGGAGAAATAGAGCCATTTGTCATGAAACAAAAATTCATCATATGTAAACATTCCATCCATCCTCTGTATAACAATCGGCTTTCGGCAAAGTTCAACCGATGATCAATTGAAGGCTTACCCGAGGTCCATTTTCCAAGGGCCGTTGCTCCTGCAAATTTACGCCCATTCTGGCTTTCATTGACCTGAGGATCATGTCCATTTAAAAGCGGCAATGCCAAAAAGTTTTTGCATTTTTGCAATAGACCAATCGAAGCATGGAATGACGACCCGCATTTACCAGTCTTTGACCGCAAAAAAACTGCAAGGCCTAAAATCATTTGCCGTACTCATTGATCCCGACAAGGCTGATACTCAAAAGGTAGATGAGCTTACGGCCCTGGCCATTTCCGCCAAGGTGGATTATCTGCTGGTTGGCGGCAGCCTCGTTATCAGCAATCGCCTGGACGAGGTGGTTCAGCAAATCAAGCGCTATTGCGATATCCCGGTCATCCTCTTTCCGGGTAGCCCTTCCCAAATCACGCCTTTTGCCGATGCTTTACTTTATCTATCACTCATATCAGGCAGAAATCCTGAACTGTTGATTGGCCAGCACGTTATTTCCGCCCCATTTGTGAAGCAAAGTCAGCTCGAAATCATGTCAACCGGGTATATGGTTATCGACGGCGGTGCGCCAACTACGGTTTCCTATATCAGTAACGCCTCCCCGATCCCTGCCGACAAGAACGAAATTGCCATGTGCACGGCCATGGCCGGTGAAATGTTAGGCATGAAACTTATCTACATGGATGCTGGCAGTGGCGCAAAACGACCCATTTCCGAAAACATGATCGAAGCCGTGGCGAGGCAAATTGAGGTACCCCTGATCGTTGGCGGAGGCATCACTGATCCCGAAAAGGCCTATCGAAACTGCAAAGCAGGCGCAGACCTGGTTGTGGTTGGAAATGCCATTGAAAAAGAAGCCTCTCTGATCCGCGAAATGAGCGACGCGATACACGCTGTTCCCGTTAAAGTATAGCCTGCCTAAGCCCTTAATTTTTAACGAAAAAAACAGCCCCCGAATCCAAAAATTGTTTTTCTTTGCAGGGTTAAACCTTTTGCCAAAAGTCTATTCCAAATAGCAATGCAAAAAAATCTCACCATATTACTCGCTGACACGACCGCAGACGCGGTTGCTACAACGCGTGGGGTTTTTTATGTACAGCCATGTACATTTTTTTTCCGTCGCCCAGTTCCCGTGAGGGTACGACGTTGATACCACTATTCCCATAGTGTCCCCTTTTCAAAAAAGGAACTATGATCCGCCTTCGGCGGAAATTACCCTTCGTTTACATTGTCATTTGTTCACTCAGTTTTTCTTCAAACAACAATGGAATCACAACAACAGCAATTCAAAATATTGGTAGCCGATGAAAGTCACCAGGATTTCGCCCAGATCATCTGCGATGAAATGGCTGCGTCGGCTGCAGCCCGTGGAACGGGTATCGCCAAGCGTTCTCCTGAATACATCAAAGAAAAAATGCGGGAAGGGAAGGCGGTCATTGCATTCACCCTGGATGGAATTTGGGCGGGTTTCTGCTATATCGAAACCTGGAGTCATGGCGAATATGTGGCAAACTCCGGACTAATCGTTGCTCCGCCGTTCAGAAAAGGCGGTTTAGCCAAGGCGATCAAAAAGAAGATTTTCGGACTGAGCAGGCAGAAATATCCCGATTCAAAAATCTTCGGCCTCACAACCGGTCTGGCTGTTATGAAGATCAACTCAGAACTGGGTTACGAACCCGTAACTTATTCTGAACTCACTCAGGATGAAGCTTTCTGGGCTGGTTGCAAAAGCTGCGTGAACTATGACATTCTCATGAGTAAGGAGAGAAAGAACTGCATGTGCACAGCAATGCTATATGATCCCAAAGATCATTTTGCACCCGAAGAAACCACTGAAGATTTCAAATTGCATTCAAGGATCTACGAAAGGTTCATGCGTATCAAGCAGTGGAAATTGCTTCAACCCTTCCTCAAAAAGGAAAACGGCGGTTCTGGCAAACCAAAGTCATTGTTTCATCACTTTTTTAATTTCTAATGCGAATCATTCCGGCGATGAACCGGAAAATTATCTGACATGAAAAAACTTGTACTGGGTTTCAGTGGCGGACTCGACACAACGTATTGCGCCAAATACCTGGGTGAAGACCTGGGATATGAAGTGCACAGTATAACTGTGGACACCGGGGGATTTACAGAAGCAGAACTGAAAAGCATTGAACAAAAAGCTTATTCACTCGGTGTAAAATCTCATACTACGGTAAATGCGGTTAAAGACTACTATGACCGGATTATTAAGTACCTCATCTTCGGAAACGTACTGAAGAACAATACTTATCCACTTAGTGTGAGCGCCGAGCGCCTGAGCCAGGCTTTGCACATTGCAAAACACGTGAAGAAGTTGAACGCTGATGCCGTTGCACATGGCAGTACGGGCGCAGGTAATGACCAGGTGAGATTCGACATGATATTTCACATTATGATTCCCGGCGTAGAGATCATCACGCCCATTCGCGACATGAGGCTAAGCAGGGAAGATGAAATCCAGTATTTGAAGAAGAAGGGTGTGGACATGAATTTCGAAAAGGCGATGTACTCGATCAACAAAGGTTTATGGGGTACCAGCGTGGGTGGAAAAGAAACTCTTTCCTCACGGGGTATGCTACCCGAAGGCGCCTGGCCAACGCCTGTTACCAAAACGGGCGAAGAGGAAGTGGTGCTGGAGTTCAACAATGGCGAATTGAACACCGTGAATGGAAAAAGTTTTGGACATCCCAGCGAAGCCATCCGGTTTTTGCAGGGAGTTGCCGGTCCTTATGGTGTAGGTCGGGATATTCATGTAGGTGATACCATCATTGGCATCAAGGGCAGGGTTGGCTTCGAAGCCGCCGCGCCCATGGTGATCCTCAAAGCCCATCATGCGTTGGAGAAACACGTCCTCACCAAATGGCAACTCAACTGGAAAGACCAGCTGGCACAATTCTACGGCAACTGGTTACATGAAGGCCAGATATTGGATCCGGTGATGCGCGACATTGAAGCCTTCCTTGAGAATTCTCAAAAACAGGTAAACGGGAAGGTGTACGTGCACCTTGCCCCCTATCGATTCCACATTGTTGGAATAGAATCGGCACATGACCTGATGAGTGCGAAGTTTGGAAAATACGGCGAAATGAATACCGGCTTCACAGGAGACGATGTGCGCGGGTTTAGCAAAATATTCGGAAATCAAACAGCAATTTGGACGGCGGTGAATGGGGAGAAGAGTCGTTGACCGTTGTTCGTTGACCGTTGTTGAGAATGATGTGCAAACGAACAACGATCAACGAAACCAGTACTTAGAAACAAATGATGAGCAATAAGATTAAAATAGGCATCGTGGGCGGAGCCGGTTACACCGGCGGTGAATTGTTGCGGATCCTGGTTAACCATCCGAACGCAGAAATTGACTTTGTGCTCAGCAAGAGCCATGCCGGACAGCCCGTGAGTCATGTTCATGCCGATTTGGTAGGTGACACCGATTTGAATTTTTCGGAAGCAATTAGACAGGATATTGATGTGCTATTCCTCTGCGTGGGTCATGGCGAAGCAAAAAAATTCATCCAGGAAAATCAAATTGACAATCGGATTAAGGTGATTGATTTGTCGCAGGATTATCGGCTTAAAGACCATGGCGGCGCACCTCAAATCAATGGCCGGGAAGTTGTTTACGGATTGCCTGAAATGAATCGCAATGCGATCAAAAAGGCACACCATGTAGCCAATCCGGGCTGTTTTGCAACATGCATCCAACTGGGCCTGCTACCACTCGCACAGGCGGGCCAGCTTGGCCAGGTACATACTACGGGTATCACGGGTTCAACTGGGGCGGGACAAAGCCTGACTTCGTCCTCGCATTTCAGCTGGAGAGCCAATAATATTCAGGCTTATAAGACACTCAACCACCAACACGTAAGCGAAATCATGCAGTCCATCAGGCAGGTGAATCCGGCTGACACATCGAATGACCAGGTGATTCACTTCATTCCCTGGCGCGGCGATTTCACACGCGGGATTTTTGTAAGCTCGACGTTATCCTGCGAATGGCCCCTGGCGAAATTGGAAAAATTGTTTGAAGATTTTTACGCCGATCATCCTTTCACGCACCTGGCAAAGGAACCTGTTTTTTTGAAGCAGGTCGTGAATACCAACAAGTGTATTGTCCAGCTTGAAAAAGTAGGAACACAACTGGTGGTGCACTCTGCTATTGATAATCTTTTGAAGGGTGCAAGCGGGCAGGCTGTTCAGAATATGAACCTGATGATGGGCCTGGATGAATGTGCCGGGTTAAGACTTAAGGCAGGATACTTTTAACCTTTAACCTTTAACCTTTAACCTTAATAGTTATGAATTTATTCAATGTTTATCCGCTCAATGACATTACGATTGTGAAAGCGAGAGGATCTTATGTATGGGACGACCAGGGTGTACAGTATCTGGATCTCTACGGCGGGCACGCAGTAATTTCTATCGGTCATACGCACCCACACTATGTTCACCGCATTACTGAACAACTGAGCAAGGTTGGATTCTATTCCAATTCAATTCATATCCCACTGCAGGAAGAGCTTGCCACGAAACTTGGAAAAGTTTCCGGCAAGGAAGACTATTCTCTCTTCCTTTGCAATTCCGGCGCCGAAGCCAACGAGAACGCGTTGAAACTCGCTTCTTTTTACAACGGCAGAAAAAAAGTGATTGCATTCAGTAAATCCTTTCACGGACGTACTTCCCTGGCGGTGGCGGCAACAGATAATCCTTCGATAGTAGCACCGGTAAACCAGACTCCAAATGTGATCTTTCTTCCCCTCAATGATGAAGCTGCACTGGAAGCATGTTTTGCAGCGCAGGGAAATGAAATTTCATCGGTGATTATTGAAGGCATCCAGGGCGTGGGTGGCATCAACCCCGCCAGGCCTGAGTTCCTCAAATCAATTAGAGCGCTCTGTGATCAATATGGTGCAGTATATATAGCAGACAGCGTGCAATGTGGCTACGGCAGAACCGGTAAATTTTTCTCCCACGACTTTGCCGGTGTTAATGCCGACATCTATACCATGGCCAAGGGCATGGGTAATGGATTCCCGGTGGCCGGAATTATCATTCATCCGAAAATTCCCGCGAAGCACTTTATGCTGGGCACCACATTTGGTGGCAATCACCTCGCTTGCGCAGCCGCATTGGCAGTGTTGGAAGTGATCGAGTCGGAGAAATTGATGGATAATGCAGCAAGGCAGGGAGAATACCTGACGGATGAGCTAAAGAAAATACCTTACCTGCAGAATGTTCGCGGAAGAGGATTGATGATTGGCTTCGACGTGCCGGAAGAACATAAAGAGTTGAAGAAAAACCTGCTTTGGAATCAACATATTTTCACGGGCGAGGCTAAACCCAACACAATTCGTTTGTTGCCTTCACTTGCGCTCAAGCAAAGAGATATTGACGATTTCCTGGAATCTGTGAGGGAAGAATTGGGCGTTGTCGAAAACGCATAATCATATTCAGCATCGAAACAAAAGATGAAAAAATTTATCACTGTCGCTGACGCACCCAATATGAACGAGCTTGTGAGCAAGGCACTTGCTTACAAGCAGGATCCCTTTTCAGATAACCAGCTGGGAAAGAACAAACGAATCGGACTCCTCTTCCTGAATCCGAGTATGCGTACAAGGCTTAGCACGCAGATTGCAGCCCAAAACCTGGGCATGGAAGCGATTGTCTTTAACGTAGGACAGGAAGGATGGGCACTTGAGTTTGAAGAGGAAGCCATCATGAGTGGAAATACAGTAGAGCACGTAAAGGACGCCGCGCCCATTCTCGGAAAATATTTCGACGTCCTTGCCATTCGAACATTTCCTTCCTTGAAGAACAAGGAGGATGATTACAGTGAGCTCTTCATTAATCAGTTTGTAAAATACACCGGCATCCCGATTGTAAGTTTGGAAAGTGCCACACTGCATCCCTTACAGAGTTTGACGGATATTATCACGATTACAGAGAGTCTGCGTGCAAATCCACAAATCAAGAAACCGAAGATCGTACTTAGCTGGGCGCCGCACGTAAAGCCCCTGCCACAATGTGTTGCAAATAGTTTCGCACAATGGGTGAATGCCTGGGGGGAGGCCGATTTTGTGATTACCCATCCCGAAGATTATGAATTGGATAAAACTTTCACCAAGGGAGCTTCCATCACAACCGACCAGGACCTGGCGCTTAAGGACGCCGACTTTGTATACGTGAAAAGCTGGAGCACCTATACTGATTATGGGCGCATCTACTGCAATGATCCGGGTTGGATGCTTACGAATGAAAAACTTTCGCTCACGAATCATGCAAAAGTGATGCATTGTCTTCCCGTAAGGAGGAACGTGGAATTAAGTGATGAAATCCTGGACGGTCCAAATAGTATCGTCACTCAGCAGGCTTCCAATCGGGTTTGGGGCGCCCAGGCAGTATTGAGCGAAATACTGAAGGAAAAGAAATAGCTGTTATGGAGAAATTGTATGTTATTAAGATCGGCGGAAATATTGTTGACGACGAAGCAAAATTGTCTTCCTTCCTCAAAGACTTCGCACAGCTCCAGGGAAAGAAAATCCTGGTGCATGGCGGCGGAAAGCTGGCGACGCAAATGGCGGCGCAACTGAATATTCCTCAACAAATGATTGATGGCAGGCGAATCACTGATGAGCGTACCTTACGCGTAGTGACCATGGTATACGCGGGCCTGATCAACAAAAATATCGTGAGTGCGCTTCAGGCCAATGGCTGTAACGCCATTGGGCTCTGCGGTGCCGATGGAAACGCCATTCTCGCTCATAAGCGCACCAGGTCAAATATTGACTATGGCTTCGCCGGTGATGTGGATGAAGTTAATGTCAACCTGATATCCTCATTGCTTGACGCGGGTCTCACGCTCGTGATGGCACCGATTACCCACGATGCGAAGGGGCAATTGCTGAACACCAACGCAGATACCATTGCACAGGAAATTGGCAGGGCACTTGTTAAACAATATGTCGTTCAGCTCATCTATTCCTTCGAAAAAAGCGGTGTATTGATAAATGCTAACGACGACAGCACTGTGATTGCTTCCATGACGCCGGATTACTACGCCGATCTCAAAAAGAAGGAAGTGATCTTTGCCGGGATGATCCCAAAGCTGGATAATGCCTTCAAGGCGTTGCAGGAAGGTGTCGATACGGTGATCATTGGAAAAGCTGAGGAGTTACCGGCACTAATCAACGGCAATGCGGGTACAACCCTAAGGCATGAATGAAACTTTTTTACATATCCTGCAGGTTGATGCGGTTTCTCTGCTCAAAGAGTTGATCGCTACGCCTTCCTTCAGCAAGGAAGAGGATCAAACTGCGGGTATACTTACCCGTTTCCTGGGCCAGAGGGAAATCGTTCATTACAGGATCGGGAATAATGTATATGCCTTTTCCAAATACTACAATAGTTCCAAGCCAAGCATTCTGTTGAATTCCCATCACGATACTGTAAAACCAAACAAGGGATATACGTTAAACCCATTTGAGCCGGTCGAAAGAAATGGACAACTCTTCGGCCTGGGAAGCAATGATGCCGGGGGTTGCCTGGTTTCGCTGATCGCCGTGTTCCTGTATTTCTATGAAGAAAAGGACTTAAAATACAATCTCGTACTTGCAGCCTCCGCTGAAGAAGAGATTTCAGGATTTAACGGGATTGAATCGCTCTTACCTGTATTGGGAAAAATTGATTTCGGAATTGTTGGAGAACCAACGCAGATGCAAATGGCTGTCGCCGAAAAAGGACTGTTGGTATTGGACGGAATTTCTCACGGCAAGGCTGGTCACGCAGCGCGCGAAGAGGGCGACAATGCCATCTACCATGCCATTCGTGACATTCAATGGTTCAGCACGTACCAGTTTCCAAAAGTTTCCAACCTGCTTGGTCCAGTCAAGATGAGTGTGACCGTCATTCAAACAGAAAATAAGGCGCACAACGTAGTTCCCAATCTCTGCAATTTCGTGGTGGACGTGCGCGTAAATGAGTTGTACAGTTTTGAAGAAATCCTGGATATCATCAGGCGTTATGTCAAGAGTGATATTCAACCGAGGAGCTTGAGAATGCGTTCCTCTTCCATCTCGCTCAATCATCCACTGATCCAATCGGGCACGATCCTGGGCAGAACTCACTATGGATCACCCACCACGTCCGACAAAGCCCTGATGCCCTTCCCCACCCTTAAAATGGGCCCGGGCGATTCTGCAAGAAGTCATACAGCCGATGAGTATATTTATATTGAAGAAATACATTCAGGAATCGAACTTTACATCAAATTAATTCAGCCGATCATTCTCTAAATATTCCAAATCATGTCGAAGCTTTGGCAAAAAGAAAATACGCAGATCTCCGCGCTTATTGAAGATTTCACAGTAGGCAGAGATCGCGATTTTGACCTTTTGCTGGCCCGGTATGATGTTCAGGGATCGCTGGCCCATACCGAAATGCTTCAGCAGGTTGGGCTGCTATCAAAAGATGAATTCGGACAGATTAAAAAAGAATTGAACACGATCCTGGGAGAGATTGAGGCGAAAAAATTTAAGATCGACGAATCTGCAGAAGACATTCATTCACAAATTGAATTGCTGCTCACGCAAAAAATTGGGGAGGCTGGAAAAAAGATTCACAGTGGCAGAAGCAGAAACGACCAGGTTGCGGTAGACATCAAACTCTTTCTTCGGGCGGAAGCCATTCAACTCAGGAACGAAATCATTGAGCTGTTTGATTTATTGGTCATTCAAAGCGAACAATATAAGGACAAGCTATTGCCGGGTTATACGCACCTGCAGATTGCGATGCCTTCTTCTTTCGGATTGTGGTTTGGCGCATATGCTGAAAGCCTCGTTGACGATATGGAATTGCTCGCCGCTGCATATCAGATCGCTAACAAGAATCCCCTGGGCAGTGGAGCTGGCTATGGTTCTTCCTTACCCATAGACCGTGAACTCACGACAAGTTTGCTGAATTTTGGATCCTTAAATTACAATTCTGTGTACGCACAGATGAGCCGGGGCAGAACTGAAAAAGCCTTGAGTTTTGCCATCGCAAGTCTCGCTTCAACGCTCGCTAAACTGGCCATGGATGTAACCCTGTATATGAATCAGAATTTCGGCTTCATCTCATTTCCTCCTTCGCTTACTACGGGCAGCAGCATCATGCCACATAAAAAAAATCCGGATGTATTCGAATTGATCAGGGCAAAATGCAACCGCATTCAGGGAATACCCAACGAACTGACCCTTCTGCTCACCAACCTTCCTTCTGGCTATCATCGGGACCTGCAATTGACTAAGGAAATCCTTTTCCCCGCTATCGAAGAGATTAAGTCGTGCATGTCCATGACTAAGCTCATGCTCTCGCAAATTATCATCAAGGAAAATATTCTTGAAGACGAAAAGTATAAGTATCTCTTCAGCGTGGAGGCGGTGAACGAACTCGTGAATCAGGGTGTTCCTTTCCGTGAGGCTTATCAAAGAATCGGAAACCAAATCGAGAAGGGGGATTTTCATTTCGACCATACCAGGAACCTTCATCATACCCACGAAGGCAGCATCGGCAATCTGAGCAATGATAAGATTCGCAGGGAAATGTCAAAGGTGCTGGACCGATTCTAATAGGGCAATAACCACAAAACGCCAATAAATCCTCCCGCGGGCGCTCTACGTGCTGCTTAATTTTCTTTAATTTTAATAGCATCACAAGCCTTTAAATTTCTAGTTATGTTCAAACATACCTGGCGTACTTCATTGCTTCTGGTCATGTTTTCAGTCTTCACTGTATTCCTTCATGCGCAGGGGTCGAAAGACGCAAAGAAGGAGGAAATACAAAACCTGGTCGAATCCAAACACTTTATGTTTGTCGCCCAGTCTGCACTCCCGCTAAGTGAGGGCGTGCGCATACTCACGAGCCCATACGATGTCAGATTGAAGGGCGATACCGTGGAATCTTATCTGCCTTACTATGGGAGAGCATTTTCTGCCGTCATTGGAACCACCGACCAGGGATTGACCTTCACCAGCACACAAAGTGACTATGATCAAAAGCCCGCTAAAAAAGGAGGATGGACAATCACCATCAAACCAAAGGGGCAAAATATAGTACAGAACATGGTGTTCCTGGTCAGCGAGTCCGGCTCCACAAGTTTGCAGGTGAATTGCCGCGACCGACAGGCCATTTCGTACAACGGATACATACAGGAAATAAAATAAAAACCTCAAGCCCCCCAAGCATGTTTAGAAATTACCTGAAAACAGCCTGGCGCAATATTTTGAAGAAGCGCTTTTATTCGCTCATTAATATTCTTGGCCTTTCCATCGGAATCACGGCTTGTCTGCTGATTGGGCTTTTTGTGGCGAATGAATTGAACTATGATAAATTCAATGAACGCGCAGACCGTACCGTTCGCGCAACCATGGAATATAGCAATGCCGGCACAGTCAGCAAGGTCGCGGTAACAGGCACTAAAGTGGGTCCACAGTTTAAGCGCTCCTTTCCGGAAGTGGAAGCCTATGCGAGACTTATGAAATATCCGCGTTCACTCGCATACGGCGTTCGTTCATTTGACGAGAAAAACCTCGTCTATGCAGACGCTGATCTTTTCAAGATTTTTTCTTTCAGGTTATTGAGAGGAAATCCTTCCACTGCGCTTGCAGCACCAAATACGATTGTTCTCACTTCAGAAACGGCAAAGAAATATTTTGGTACTGAAGACCCCATCGGAAAGTCATTGCGCATCAATGGAAGCCAGGACGTTGAAGTGACGGGCATCGCTGAGCAGCCACCCCTGGCTTCGCAGATCCAATTCGACATGCTGGTTTCTTTCACTACGTTGCCGGCGTCTAAGGAAGAGGAATGGGGAACCGCCAATTATATAACTTATTTTTTGCTTAGGGACAAAGCTCAGCTTGCTTCGCTTCAGTCAAAGATTTCGAGTTACATGAAGACAGTCGACAAGGACCAGTTGCAGATGACCGGAAAAGATTACCTCACCTATAACCTTGAACCCCTCCTGGATGTTCATTTGCGTTCCAAACTGGAGGGACTGGAACCGAATGGAAACATTACATATATCTATATCTTAAGTATCATCGCTATTATGATTTTGCTGATTGCCTGTGTTAATTACACGAACCTGGCAACTGCACAGTCTGCCGGCCGTGGCACAGAAATTAGTATTCGGAAAGTTTTTGGGGCGGCGCAGAAACAACTGTTCTCGCAATTCCTTGGAGAATCTTTCCTGGTTAGCTTCTTATCCATCTTGCTTGCACTACTGGCAGCAATCCTCCTGCTGCCCATGTTCAATGCCACAACAGGCAGGCATTTCACAATGATTATGTTATTTCAGCCCCTGCCTCTTTTATCACTCATTTTCCTCGGCGCTATAGTCGGCTTTCTCGCCGGTGCATATCCCGCGTTTATTTTGAGCCATTCGAAACTGATCAGCCTCCTCAAATCAGGATTCAGGGTTAGCACCTCAGGCGGAGCGATCCGTAAATCGCTCATTGTTTTTCAATTCGTCATTTCGATTTTCCTGATTGGCACCACCCTTGTCATCGTGAAACAGATGTCGTTCATCAGGAACAAAGACCTTGGATACCAGAAAGACCAGATATTAATTCTGCCGGTGGATGCGAGAATGCGGCCGAATTATGTTGACATAAAGAGGGCTATTGCTATTACACCCGGCGTTCTGCATGTAACAGGTGCCTACGAAGATCCCAGCTTTGTGGAATGGAGTGACGGCATTGAAACGGATGATGGAAATGGCAAAAAGAAATTATCCATCACCGGCATGCCGACTGACCTGGATTACATTGAAACCATGGGTATGAAACTTATCGCGGGGAGGGATTTTAGCACACCAGATTTTGCATTGCAGGATACCAGCAACAATTATTCTAACTACAGGTCAAGCTATATCATCAATGAAAATGCCGCGAAGGCATTGGGCTGGACGCCTGATCAAGCCGTGGGTAAAATCATCAGCAAAAATTTTCCCGGAGAGGTTAAGGGCGTGGTAAAAGATTTTCATTTTGCGTCACTCCACCAATCCATCGGGCCCCTGGTGATGTTCCTGGATACCTCGATGGTCAGGCAAATGTTCGTGAAAATAAACGGAGCACAAATTCCTTCAACACTTGCCGGCCTCGAAAAGGTTTGGAAAGAACGGGTTACCCACAGGCCGTTTAATTATCACTTCCTGGATGAAGAATTTGACACGCTCTACAGCACAGAAGAAAAAACAGCAAAACTATTTAGTCTATTTTCCAGTCTTGCAATTGCCTTAGCCTGCCTGGGGTTATTTGCGCTGGCGGCCTTCAGCACCGTTCAACGAACCAAGGAAATTGGCATCAGGAAAGTATTGGGTGCGGGCTCATTCAGGATCGCGACACTGGTATCAAGAGAATTTTTGTGGCTGGTTGTTCTTGCCATTGCAATCGCAACTCCATTTTCCTGGTTTGCCGCGAGATATTGGCTGCAGGATTTTGCATACCGTATCAACCTGACGTGGTGGATGTTTGCCTTGAGTGGAATACTTGCAATCCTGATTGCGGTTTGCACCATCAGTTATCACGCACTGCGGGCGGCGATGGCAAATCCTATAACCAGCCTTCGCTCAGAATGAGCGTCGGCTAAGAAAGTTAGCGTGCGAATTTCATTTCATTGGTGGCCAAGCCAAAGAATAACTCTTACAATGAAACATGCAAAATTCGTTGTTATTTCATTAGGTTTCTTTTGCGTTGCTACGCTCAGTCCACAAAATTCTTTTGGACAACTTTCCAGTAAAGCTAGTGCAAAGGACTGGCTGCAATCAGATCCGATCAGAGATTCTATTGCAGGTATTAGCTTGCACGATGCTTATAAACTTTTAAAAGGCAGAGCTGGTAAAACCATTATTGTTGCCGTGATTGATAATGGTGTGGACATAGAACATGAAGATTTGAAAGAAGTTATCTGGACAAATAGAAAAGAAATTCCCGACAACGGAATTGACGATGATCATAATGGCTATATCGATGATGTCCACGGCTGGAATTTCAGAGGTGCAAAGGATGGCTCCATAATTGACAAAGAGTGGGCTGGGGCCACTCAAATTTACGTGGCGTGGAAAAGCAGGTATGAAAATACCGGGGTCAAGGTGCTGGATGCAGACGAAAAAAGGAACCAGACTGTCTATAACAATGCCAAACAGGAATATTTGGATAAGTTGAAGTACAGCAAGGATTCGATAGAACTAAATTACTCCTATAATTTAGAATACAATTCAAGCAGGCTAATTGCAAATGATTCTGAAGATTCAATTAATCGCTATTATGGAAGCCCCTATTGTAAGCTTACACCTGGTCTAAATCACGGAACGTATGTGTCCGGAATAATTGCCGCTAAGAGGCAAAATAACTTGGGCATAGACGGAGTGGCCGATAACGTTTTAATAATGCCCATTGTTGCATCAACACAAGTTGGCGATGAAAGGGATAAGGATGTAGCCAACGCTATACATTATGCAGTTGACAACGGTGCGCAACTAATTAATATCAGTTTTTCAAAACTCTATTCAACCGACAAACAACTATTGGACGAGGCAATTCAGTATGCAGAGAAGAAAAAAGTATTGATTATACATTGCGCTGGTAATAATGGCGTTGATATCGATTCGTTCTACAATTATCATTACCCGATGGCCATATATGACAATGGCAAAAAAGCCGACCATTTTATTACAGTAGGATGGAGCAGACCGCTTTTTGATTACCGGTTAGCCCATCCCAATTCCGGCTTTGGTAAATTTAATGTTGATTTGTTCGCACCGGGTAGCGATGTCTATACCACGGCCCCACACAACCAATATGACTCAAGATCAGGTTCGAGTATGTCTACACCTATAGTTACAGGAGTGGCAGCTTTGTTGCTTTGTTACTTTCCTTCACTGAGTACAGAGGATGTGAAAGATATTCTTCTAAAATCCGTTTTTAAACCAGATCAATTAGTATACCAACCAGGGACGACTACGCTTGTCCCGTTTGGAAATTTGTCGGTAAGTGGCGGGATAGTCAACGCATACAATGCCGTAGAGCTCGCAATTAAAATGTCAAAGCAAGGTGGAAAATAGAATTAATAATGAACACTGCTACCAACATGGGGTTTTGTGCAAGTTGGACATGATCCATTAGCGCAACTGTGTGACATCAACCCGGGTCGGTGTGTCTTTTCCGGAAACGATGCTTGCCGAACTCAGCGCAATGGCCCTGATGATCTCGGTCATGTTTTTCATGTCGAGCGTTTCATATTCATCATCCAGTGTGTGGTAGAATTTCTCCGCGTCCATTTTCGAAGTCGAAATGCTGTGTGCGGGCACACCCTGGCGCGCAAGTGTGGCATTGTCTGATCGATAAAAAAGTTGCTGCGCGGTATAAGGATCAGGATAGATTTTAAAGGGCGAGCCAGCCAGGTTTTTTTCCATGATCTTTCCCATGTCGGTCTTTTCGAAACCGGTCATGTACACGGAATTTGTGCCCCACTTACTTTCCGTTCCAATCATTTCAATATTGAACATCGCCACCACTTTGGCGGGATCAAACTGTTGAGAGAAATATTGGGAACCAAAGCCGCCTGATTCTTCGGCCGTAAACGTGGCGAACACCAGCGTTCTTTTATTATTGGCCTTTTTCGCGAAGTATTTCGCCAGCATGATGACTGCTGTACTGCCTGATGCATCATCGTTTGCACCGTTATAAATGGAATCTTTGTCTGCATTGGGCCGGCCTATGCCCAGGTGATCGTAGTGAGCCGAAAAAATAACCAACTCCTCTTTCTTCAACTTACCAGGCAACAGGCCTACCACATTTTTAAGTTTGGTCTCACCTATTTCGTGGACAATGTTAAAAGAAAAGGATTTGGGATCTTTACTCGTTAAGACGAAGATCAGGTTGCTTGGATTACTAAATGCGCCCCGTTGTTTAAACCTGTTCAGGCGGCCGAAATTGCCTGAATGACTGGAATCTACAAAAAAAATATAATTGCCCTTGCTATTGATATAAGTCCTCTCCGCATTCCGGAAGGTATCCGTTGCGGCGATCTTTACGACGTGATATCCCGAGTTTTGGTCAACTGTTAGCCGGGGCTGTTGGGTGAAGGCAATAATATTTTTGCTGTCAATCGCCTGTTCATCGATGGTTCCGGAAGCATCCAATTGTTTTGCCGTTACCAATGAAAACTCCTGGAGAAAACCACCATTGAATGGTTGCAGCCTCGCTTTCTTAAACTCATTGGCAATAAAATCTGCAGCTTTATTTCCGCCTGGCGTTGCCGGGCGTCTCCCCTGCATGTCGTCAGCACTAAGCGTTTTTTCAATTCTTTTAACTTCAGAAATATTTATCGACTTATTGGCGGATTGCGCCCAAGAAAAATGGCAACAAATTATTGTTGCCAATAGAGAAAAATATTTTTTGATTAACTCCATTCCTATAAACTCATCATTTCCTTAAACTTCACCGCCTGCCTACGGCTCACTTCAATCTTGTCTCCTCCCCTGATCTCGAGGAGTAAACCGCCATTAAAATAGGGCTCCACTTTTTCAATCATCCGGAGATTCACAATATGCTTACGATTAGCGCGGAAGAAAACCTTGTCGTCCAACCTTTCTTCCAGTGCGTTCAGAGATTTTAAAATTAATGGTTTATTGGGACCGAAAAACACCTTGGCATAATTACCTACACTTTCAAACAACCTGATATCACTTAGCTTGACAAACCAGCAGCGCTCACCGTCCTTTACAAATACCTGGTCAACTTCACCCAGCGTTCCCCGGTTAACCGTTGGCGTTGTAGTGCTCAACCCCTCTTTCTCGTCTACCTGGTCTAGTTTATGAAGCGCATCAGCGAGTCGCTTGGGTTCAACCGGCTTCAGCAGGTAATCCAGCGCATTCACTTCAAATGCCTTGAGGGCATACTCGTCGTAAGCCGTGGTGAAGATCACGTGGGGAGATCGGTCAAGCTCGGCCAGCATGTCAAATCCCGTCTTCCCAGGCATTTGAATGTCGAGGAAAATCAGATCGGGCTGAAAGCTTTCTACTTTTTCAATGCCTTCGCTGGCATTGGCCGCTTCTGCAACGACTTCCACTTCGGGATAGTCCATCAGGAGTTTTTTCAACTCGTTCCTGGCCAATCTTTCATCGTCAATGATGATTGCTCTCTTTGTCATGTTTTGATTGGTTTAGACAGGGTGGGTGCTATTCGTCAACGGGCAATATGATTTTCGCCTCCACAATATTATTAGCAATGTCCTTGATTTCAAACTTGGCCTTATCACCAAACATCAGGTTCAGCCGGTCCTGGGTACTTTGAATGCCAAAGCCTTCGTTATGAAGGCTTCCATTAATTCTACCGCTATTTTGAACGATGATCTCGTGCTGGTGATTGTTAAAGTCTGATTTAATCTTGACCATTCCGCCATCTACCTGCTTGCTGATGCCATGCTTTATGGCATTCTCAACCAGGGTTTGCAGCATCATGGGTGGCACGGGCTGATCCAATGTATCCTCATCGATCTCAAAATCTACCTTCAGTCTTTCCTCAAATCGCATTTGCTCCAGCGCAAGATAATCTTTCACAATATTCAATTCATTCTCCAAAGGGACCGTTTCCATTTTTTCAGCCTGCATACTATTCCTCAAAATATTGCTCAGTTCTGTGATGGCAGTTCTTGCCCTCTCGGGATTTTCGTCCACGAGTGCACGAATGCTGTTAAGTGCATTAAAAATAAAATGAGGATTGATATGAGACTTGATCGTTTTCAACTCGAGGTCCTTCACCACTGCGTTCAGGCGATGTGTATCCACCTGTTGCTTGTTGACGCGCTCGAAATAATGGTAGGCATAATATATGAGGAGCCAAACGGTAAGGAAAATGAAATTGTCAACAGAGTTCAGCAGGAAGCGCCTGCCGATATTCAGTTTGGGGTCTCGCACTTTCTCGGAAAGGTTGAGCGCTTCTACAATTGTCATCTGGCTAATGGTGTAGACGGAGCTAATCACCAACATCACCAGGATCAGACGGGGTATCACTTTTTCGATTGGCATTTGCAACCAATTGAAACGAATGATAACAGCCCTGAGGAGCTGGGTAAAAAAGATACCCAGAACAACTGCAAATAAACATCGATATAAAAATAGAACGGAGACTTCTCTCTCGAAAAGGTATGCAAAGAATAGCATGGTAAGCGCCCAAACACTCCACCCTCCCAATTGAAAGAACCAATAACGCTTTTTTCTAGAGTTCATACGCTGGCTTCTTTTCAAAGCTAAAATAATCCAAAACCGCAGGTCTGCTAATACTTTATCAATGGTCAAATCATAGGTTAAATGGCACTGTTACAAGCCCCTGAAAAGCTTGGTGGTATTGGAAATATCGACCTTTTTCCGAGAATAAAAAAAGCCTTTTGAAGTCTAGTCTGAATGGGTTAAACGTTAAAATTTTTAATGATCTTTGCATCCAGCTATCGAGAATGTACATTTAAACCCTAATTATCATTCTATTTGCATGGAAATCAAGCCCGGCTTGCTTTTATCAACCATCCACAGTCCTGCTGATCTTAAACAGCTTAGTCGCGAGCAATTACATCAGCTCAGTGATGAACTTCGTCAATATATCATTGACGTGGTCAGTGTCTATGGCGGCCACTTCGGGGCGAGCCTGGGCGTAGTAGAACTTACCGTAGCGCTTCATTATGTTTTCAATACACCTTACGATCAATTAGTATGGGATGTTGGTCACCAGGCATACGGGCACAAAATTCTTACGGGTCGCCGCGACAATTTTCACACCAATCGCAAATACCAGGGCCTTAGCGGATTTCCTAAAAGGAGCGAAAGCGAATACGACACATTCGGCGTAGGCCACTCTTCCACGTCAATTTCTGCGGCATTGGGCATGGCGATGGCTGCCAAGTATAAGGGAGAAAACGACCGCAAAGCGATAGCGGTTATTGGTGACGGCGCAATGACTGCGGGCATCGCTTTCGAAGGCATGAACCACGCAGGTGTTGCCGACGCCGATGTACTCATCATTTTGAATGACAATTGCATGAGCATTGATCCGAATGTTGGTGCGCTTAAAGAATATTTGACTGATATCACGACCTCCCCCACATATAATAAGATTAAAGACGATGTTTGGAATGCCCTCGGCAAATTGCCAATCGGCGGGAATTTTACGCGCGACCTGGCCAGCAAACTTGAACACAGCATCAAAAGCATGGTTAGCCGCAGCAGTAATCTTTTTGAAGCATTGAATTTGCGCTACTTCGGCCCAATCGATGGTCACAATCTCACCAAATTGATTGACACTTTGCAGGATCTTAAGAATATTCCAGGTCCGAAAATCCTGCACATCGTTACGGTTAAGGGTAAGGGATATACGCTGGCTGAGAAGGATCAAACCAAGTGGCATGCACCAGGTTTGTTCGACAAGATTACAGGAGAGATTTATAAGAAAAAATTTGATACACCACAGCCACCGAAATACCAGGATGTTTTCGGCCAGACGATTATCGAACTTGCCGAAAAGAACGATAAGATTTTCGGCATCACGCCGGCCATGCCAAGCGGTTCATCGCTCAAATTCATGATGGAGAAAATGCCAAACCGGGCATTCGATGTGGGCATTTGCGAACAACACGCAGTTACGCTCAGCGCAGGAATGGCAACCCAGGGCATGAAAGTGTTTTGCAACATCTATTCCTCCTTTATGCAAAGAGCCTACGACCAGGTGGTGCATGACACAGCGATTCAAAATCTGCCCGTGATTTTCTGCCTTGATCGTGCGGGGCTTGTAGGTGAAGACGGGCCCACCCACCACGGAGCCTATGATATCGCATATATGCGTTGCATTCCCAACATGATCGTCAGTGCGCCGATGAACGAATCAGAGTTACGCAACCTGATGTATACGGCCCAGTTGGAAACAACTACACACCCGATGGTGATTCGTTATCCCCGGGGGGAAGGCGTTATGCCGGAGTGGAAAACGCCATTTGAAGAAATCGGGATCGGCAAGGGCAGAAAGTTAAAGGAGGGAGAAGAGGTTGCCATCCTTAGCTTTGGGCACCCCGGAAATTTTGCCTCTGCGGCCATTCGCGATTTGAAGGCAGACGGATTAAAACCCGCTCACTACGACATGCGCTTTGCAAAACCGCTTGATGAAGAAATGCTGAAAGAAGTTTTTGAAAAATTCGACAAAGTGATCACAGTAGAGGATGGTACTATTTTGGGCGGATTTGGAAGTGCGGTTCTGGAGTTTGCAAATGCAAACAACTATAAAGCCACAATCGTGATGCTCGGAATACCCGATACCATTATCGAACATGGAAGCCCCAGGGACCTTCACCGCGAATGCCATTTCGATGCAGAGTCGATTGCCCAGGCGGTTCGAAAATTGATGAAAGACAAGATTAAGGTTAACCTGCTCGGCTAATTTGTCCGTCCCACCCGAATTTTCATACCCGGTTTGTGTTACGAATTCGGATTATACCAGTAAGAGCCATCCGCCTCCATTCGCGCCCGTCGTCTGAAACCCTTTACAGGCCTAAGTTTCATCTGGTCCCTACAACAACAATTTCAATCACAATATGAGTTTTAACCACAATCCCCTTTTCAGGGTATTGTGATGCTTTGAGAGCAGGTATACTTTTAATACTCTTAAAACTTATGTTATGAAAAAAATGATCGGACTGCTTTTGGTTGCTATCGCATTGAATGCAGCCGCTCTTGCGCAGGATTCAACCCTGAAGTCACCCCCCCCAAACCAGCCGGCAGGTCAGCCCGCAACTCAAACAACCAACCAACCCCAGGAAAAAAAGGAACACAAACCGCCAATCGGCATCGGGATTAAGGGAGGAGTCAATTTCGCCAACGTCACAAACGTTTCTGATGTAAACGGAAGCCATTCCACCGGATGGATGATCGGCGCATTCTTCCAGCCCAACTCGAAGGGTATCCTTGGATTCAGGACGGAACTTATTTACAGCAAACAGGGTTATAATTTTGCCGAAGGAGGCACAACAGGGAAAGTCAATTTGGACTACATCCTTTTACCGCAACTCTTCGTGATTAACATCACTCGCTTTTTTGAACTTCATGCGGGATTCCAAATGGCCTTCCTGATCAACGCACAAGCGGATAGTTCGAAACCAACATCCGGAAGCAATCCTTACGCGGCTGTTATGGATTATTACAATCGCTTTGATTATGGCTTCTGCGGAGGTTTTGAAGTAAAGCCCTTCCGTCGCCTTTTTGTGGGCGCCAGGTATAATGCAAGTTTGAACAATCTGTACAAAATGCCCGATAGTGGCAGTATGACGGGTCAAGTGCCTCCGTTTATACCCACCAGCACGGATGTGAATTTCAAGAATAACGTCATACAGTTGTACGCTGGTCTCAAATTCTAGTGTAGCATTCAAATTCAAAATCCCGGTATATGAAAAAGAAAAATTTGTTGATCGCTTTTTTCCTGGTATCGGCGCTTTATTGCGACGCGCAGTCCGCGATACCTGATCCCGAATTCGTGAATGAAGTAGAATATTACGACAAAGCAAATAACAAATTGGTGAGACTCGAAAAATCGATTTCGAAACAGGAGAATAAAATGAAAATGGCAGGAATGGGGGGAATGAAAATGATGTATAAGGTGGAAGGTGAAAAATCGGCTGTACGCATTCCTGCTTCTGACAACGTCAGCTTTGTATTCGGCACCGGCGGTGGCGGAAACAACAACATGATGAGCATGATGGATCCATCTCAAATGATCAGTCTTTACAAGATGGACGTCAACAAGGGCAATCGTGAAGCAGTTACTTCTTCTTATGCCGGCATGTATGGAATGGGCAAGACGAAGGAGAGTACAAAGCTTACGGTGGGTGTGAAGAAAATCAAAGACGGATTGTATGAAATTATTGCCGATAAGCCGTTGGGCCCTGGCGAATATACCTTTGTTATGATGAATATGGGCTCGCAGGATGGATCGTATACGTTGTTTTCGTTTGGGATAAACTAATGACAGGGAATTAGGTATTAGGTATTAGTTTTTCCCCAATACCCCCGCCCGTTCCGAACGGAACGTTCGGGCGGGCAATACCCAATACCCATAATTTTGTTTTCTTTCACAATAGCGGGATGTGGAAAATGCTGGCTGGAGGATCTATCCAATAGCCAGCTTCCCATTTATGCGATATTGCCACCTCCTGTTTCAATTTTGCTTCATTTTTTTATATACCTCCGGCCTGGGCCAGGATATTTTGACCCAACAATCTTCCATTAGTCCATTACGTAAAAGCATACCTGAAGTTTCGGACCCCATGCTGTGGAAAAAATATTGTCAGGAGTTGAAGCGATATGCTTCTGAGAGAGGATATAACAACAATCTGGGTTTTATTGTCAACATGGCCGTTGCATCGGGCAGGTATCGCTTCTTTGTAGTAGATCTGAAAAATGACTCGCTGCTCATGAACGGCTTGGTGGCACACGGAAGTTGTAACGAGTCGTGGCTGGAAGGTCGCAAATATGGAAATGCAATAGGATGCGGTTGTTCCTCGCTGGGTCATTATAGGATTGGCGCCTCCTACCAGGGTAAATTCGGCCTTGCCTTTAAACTAACGGGGTTGGATAGGAGCAATAGCAACGCCATGGATCGGAACCTGGTCTTGCATAGCCACCGTTGCGTACCCAATCATGAAACAGATCCTTCGCCTATTTGCCAGAGCCTGGGCTGCCCGATGGTATCCCCAAATTTTCTGAGCAAGCTCCAGGGACTGATCAGCACCTCGCATAAGCCATTGATTTTATGGATATTAGAGTAGATTAAAAAAATTCCTGGGAGACGTGCTGTTGGCATTAAACCTTGCCAAAGGCGAAAAGTCTTATATCCGTTGATTTTTTAAATCCCTACTTAAATGAAACTATTATGAACAAGAAAATCTTTGCAACTGCACTGGGAATCGCCTTTTTAGGCCTTGCAATTAATGCCAATTCACAGACCAAAACACCGGTCGTGACCAAACGCCAGGTCAACCAACAGGAAAGAATAGCCGATGGTGTTAAAGACGGCCAGCTAACTGCCCCTGAAACCGCAAAACTTGAAACGCGTGAGGCAAATATCCAGGCCGACAAGAAAGAAGCCAAGAGTGATGGTGTCGTCACCAGCAAGGAAAGAAAACATTTGAAAAGGGAAGAGAACAGAACCAGCCGCGCCATTTATCGTCAGAAGCACGATGCGCAGCACAGGAGATAAAAAAAACCGGGCGATGCCCGGTTTTTTTATCGATGGCCATTGTTCGTTGAGCGATTTTTTGTTTTCTAACGAACAACGGAAAACGATCAACGATCAAAGCTCCACAACCTCATCCTCCACCCTCCCCTCATTATACTCCACAATAAAATTATTTCTGCCTTCACCCACCAGGATTCCCATCCATTTTTGCTGAATCAATTCCAGCAGAGATAAAAAAAGGAATATGGCATGAATGCGATCTGTGCATATGTCGAATAATTTTTCAAAAGACATGTTCTTTTCCAGCTTCACCGTATTCAGCAAATATTCGCGACTTTCCTCCATGGTGTAATTGTACTTGTACACCACGTGCTGCGGTTTATTGTTGCGGTCGTAAAGCCGCTGCATCACGCGCTCAAAGGATTTCATCAGTTTGAATAACGTGATGGCCTGGATCTCGGTTCCCTCTCCAGCCTCTTCACCAACTTCCGAAAGCTCCTTCTGAATATTCCCGCGCTTCACCATTAACATGCGCATGGCTTCCATATCAGCCATCTGAAGAGAAGCCTCTTTATAGCGCTTGTATTCTAATATCTTGTTCACCAGTTCCTGGCGGGGATCAATTTCATTTCCAAGTGCATCCACTTCCTTTCTCGGCAAAAGCATCTTGGCTTTGATCCGCATCAATGTAGAAACGAAGAGTATGAACTCGCTGCTCAATTCAATGTTGAGCTGCTCGGTTTGATGAACATAAACCAGGAAATCCTTAATGATGCCGGTGATGGGAATATTGTAAATATCCAGCTCGTCTCTCTCGATGAAAAAAAGCAGCAGGTCGAAGGGTCCTTCAAACTGCGGTAATTTAATCTGGTAGGATGGAGTGTTCAAGGTATACAGTTAAATTAATTCAAATGGTTCGCGAGGCTCATGCCAGGTTCAACCCCGTATCAGAATCTTGTTGCAAAACCCACACCAAGAAGTGATTTAAACTGGGTGCGTGCTGCATCCTGGTTCGGGCCGAAAATACGAATATCGTCATCATATATCACATCCAGGCTATAGGTAACTGTCAACCAATTATTCACCTTCAGCGCAATGATATTTGTCCAATATACGTCGATATTCTGCGGGTCCTTCAGGTAGTTGGAATAGAGATCCAGCCTGCTTTTCAGGACCACATTCTTAAAGAGTTCCTTTTTGAAATTCGCACTCAGGTACGCCCCCAGCTCAATCTTCACCTTTTGATAGGGGTCTACGGCATAATTAGGAGCCAGTTCAAAGGGACGGTTGGCCACAACCACCCAGCGCGCGGCAACGGGCGAAAGAAAGACGCTGAAGTAGGAAACCGGCTTATAATCGATACCCGGGGATAGGGTGATATATGCCGGCGCCATAAAATCTGAAATCAATTTGAAGGGCTTTACTGAATAATCATAGCCCTTTGTGAACTGGGTACGAAAGTTACCTACCGCGGCAGCCGACCATTTCCCGTCTTTCGAAAACGTGTAAGTGTACTTCGAATAATATTCAAATCTGTCGTCATTCTTCCGTACTCCCTGCGAAGAAGTGTTAACCAGACTATACTGCATATCGAGCGAGTTGTACCAGGTGGATTTGCCAGATTTATAATTGGCAAAAAGATTCAACAATCCATTGACGGAAAGGGAGAATTGCTCACCGCCCGCCGCCCAATTCTTTGTTCCGCCCTGCGCCAGGTTAATGTTTACAAATCCACCCAATCGCCAGCCTTTGTGATGGGAAGTGTCATCTTTGATCTCACGGTCGGCGACACCCTGAATCTCTTTTACGCTTTTGTCTTGCGCAAAAACAACCAGGCAACCCGTGGTTAACAGTGCCGTAACGATTAGTTTTTTCATTGGTTTCTTAGTTTGGCTTTATTTTTTTCTCAACTCGTCCCTGATTTCCATTAGAAGTTGGTCTGTAGATGATGGCGCAGGTGGCGGGGCTGTTTTCTTCTTACCCTGCAAAACTTTCACCATGATAAACAGGATAAAGGCGATGATTAAAAAATCAATAATTGCCTGAATGAACAGTCCCACTTTGATGCCACCCACAGTAAGTGTACTGAACTTATTTGCATCACCAAGGACCAGTCCGATAATGGGCATGATCAAATTGTCCACAAGGGAAGAAATAATTTTTTGAAAAGCACCACCAATGATAACGGCAACCGCCAGGTCCAGTACGTTACCCTTCATGGCGAAATCTTTGAAGTCTTTTAACAGTCCCATGATTGCAAGTTTTGATTATGAATTAAATATATCAATTAATTCTAAACCGAGCGTTTGACTCACGACCAGGGTCAATTACAATCGTCGTTAGGAACTGCCGAATTTTGCAACTCATCGAATTTCGTCTGCAAATAAAAAACCCCGCCGATGCAAAGCAGGCAGGGTCAATATAGGTGGGGGCTGCTTAAACAGCCATGATCTCTTTCTCTTTTAAACTCAGATGCTTTTCAACTGCTTCGATGAACTTATTCGTCGTCTCCTGTACATTTTTTTCTGCATCCTTGGCAGCGTCTTCACTGAGTCCATCTTTCTGCAATTTCTTAATGCCTTCAATTGCGTCTCTCCTGATATTACGCACGGCCACACGTGAATGCTCGCCTTCGCCATGAACCTTCTTTACCAGCTCCTTTCTTCTTTCTTCGGTTAAGGGTGGTAGGAATAGCCTGATGATGGTACCGTCATTCTGGGGTGTTACGCCGATATTCGCCGCGATGATTGCCCTTTCGATAGGTTGAAGCATATTCTTCTCCCAGGGTTGAATGGTGAGTGTACGCGCGTCTGCAACCGAAATATTTCCCACCTGGCCAATGGGTGTGGGTGAACCATAATAATCCACGGTGATTCCGTCAAGCATTTG
>Ga0097621_100000530_pt1 | contig 26767 bp, 23 predicted proteins | sample KBSMisM72_FD_73165 | JGI IMG/M metagenome (GOLD analysis project Ga0097621, IMG submission 73165) | Miscanthus rhizosphere microbial communities from Kellogg Biological Station, Michigan, USA - KBS Miscanthus M7-2 (version 2) (version 2) | ecosystem: Host-associated > Plants > Roots >... | reverse complement strand
TGGAGTGGGCCACGGAGAATCCAACCGGTATCGTTATTGAACCTGGCCTCGGCCGGGTGAGCGCCCGCGGAAGCCGCCAGGTGTTCCCCACGGTTACTACTAAATACACACTGACCGTGAAGGGAGTGAACGACCAGGTGCTCACCCAATCGGTCACCGTGACGGTGGCCGGCGCAGCCGTCTCCAGCGCTCCGGCATCGGGCCCCGCGGCGAAGACACCCGACCTCTCCGGCGTGTATGACTTCGGCGCGTTTGGTCCGCGCAACGCCGGCCCGAACTCGCCCGCCGCGCCCGTGCTCAAGGCCGGCGCGGAAAAATTCAAAGTCACTCGCGGACCGAACGACGCCGGTATCACCGCCGATTGCATGCCTCTGGCCGGCCCGCAGGCCTTCAGCGTGCCGTATCAATTTCAAATCGTCCAGAGCAGCCAGTGGGTGGCGCTGATGCACGAATATCCGGGCACCTTCCGCATCATTCCCACGACCGCAACGGCGCACCAAAAGGACTTGGATCCCACCTGGATGGGTGACTCCATCGGACACTGGGAAGGCGACACGCTGGTCATCGATACCATCGGCTTCAACGACAAGACCGAGATCGCGGGCTTCCGGCATACTGAGGACTTGCATATAGTGGAGCGTATCCACGCCAACGCCGACGGCGCCTTGCAGTACGAAGCCACTCTCGAAGACCCTAACGTTTTTGAGAAACCCTGGAAGCTGGAACGGGTGTTTCCGCGCCGCCCTGACTTAGCAAAGATTGGCGAATTCGTGTGTGAAAATAACCACGACTATTCAGGGCTATTTAAGAAACAGTAATTAGGAAGAGGAACCGAACATGAAGACACGGCGGTCATTCTTAGTGGGCGGATTGGGTTTGCTGGCGGCGCCCGCCTTCGCGCACCATAGCACGTCGATGTACGACATGGAGAACCCGGTGACCATCACCGGGACCGTGAAGCGCTTCGAGTGGACCAACCCGCACGCCTTCATCATCATGACGGTGAGGGATGAAGCCACCAAAAAAGACGTGGAGTGGGCCGTGGAGATGATGAGCCTGAACCATCTGAAATCGTATGGCTGGATGCACACCACCGTCAAACCCGGCGACGTGATCACTTGCACGGGCGGACCGGCGCGCAGTGGGCAGACCACCATGATCGCCTCGCTGATCAAACTGCCCGACGGCCGCGTGATCAAGTCGTAAGCGCGCGACTATTCTTTCTTGAAGAGCTTGCTGTAGTCCTGGTTATTCTCGCAAACGAATTCGTCCACGCGTTCCAATTCCGGGCGCAGGGGAAACGTGCGGCTCACGATCCAGGGCTTTTCGAAAACATTGGCGTCTTCAATCGTCGCCTGGTATTCGAGCGTGTCGAAACCGGAGCGCCGGAAGCGCTCCACCACGTGCAGCGCCTCGCTGTGGCGGTAGCCGCCGGGAACCTCGGTCTTATCATTGAAGCCGACGGTGTCCACCACCAGCGTGTCCCCTTCCCAGTGCCCGATGGCGTCACCCATCCATGTCGGGTCCAAATCGGTTTGATGCGGCCCGCCGCGCGTGGGAATGACCCGGAAAACATGCGGGTACTCGTAGAGGATCACCACGCGGTCCAGCCCTTGCACGATCTGCCACTGATACGGCACGTAGTAGCTTTGCGGCACCCCCAGGGGCCGGCAATCCGCGGACAGCCCGGTATCGTCGGGGCCGCGGACTACTTTGAATTTTTCCGCCCCCGGCCTCAGCAGGGGCTTGGTTTCTTCGGCGCCGGGCCGGCCCGCGATGTTCATCGCCGGACCACCTGGGAAAAAAGTGCCGGGGAAAATTCCGTTGTAGACGCCCGACAGGTTAGGCTTGCCGTCGGGCATCCGCGGCGCTTCTTTTTTCGCTGCCTCCACCGGAGCAGTTATCGCGGGCGCGCTTCCGGCCACGGTCACGGTAACCTCGCGGGTCAGGACCTGATTATTCGGGCCGCGTACAGTCAACGTGTAGGTGGTGGTCGCCGCTGGAGTGACCGCGCGGCTTCCGCGGGCGGTGACCACTCCCAGGCCGGGCGCGAGCGTCGTCCCGTTTTGATTTTCCGTGGCCCACGACAGAGTGACGGATTGGCCTGGCTGGATGGAATCCGGCTGGGCTGAGAAGCTAAGGATGCGCGCCGGAAGCGCGGCGGCCCTCCGGTACGCGTTCCCCTTCTCTGCCGGAATCGAGCCGGGCGGAGGTTGCCCCCAGACTGAAGAAAGCAGCGCCGCAGCGAGCGTCGCCGTCGAAAATAGTCTCCCCATTTAGAAAATATACTTGATCGCGAACTGCATGATGCGCGGGTCGTTGATCGACTGCGTGACCGCGCCCAGGCCGGCGGTGCTCGCAGGAACGATCTGCCCGAAGATGGGCGAGTTCAAGGCGGTCACCGGGTTATACAGGTTGACCCAGTTGGGAAGGTTGAAAGCCTCGCCGCGCGCCTCAATACTTTGCCGTTCGGTGATCTTGAACGCTCTCGACAAAGCCGCGTTCAGGGTGAAGGCGCCAGGGCCGCGCACCGCTTGCGCTCCCATATTGCCGAACGTGCCCACCGGCATCTGCGCCAGCGATTGGAATGCCTTGGGATTCAGCCACCCGCCCTGTCCCTCGTTGGGCAGGTAGATGTCGGCAAGCACCTGCTGGCCGCGCTGCACGGTTCCATTCCCGGTCAGCGCGACATCCGTACCTGTAGTCACGTTCAGAGGAGGCCCGGATTGCAGAATCATCGAAATCGCCAGCTTCCAGCCTCCCGCCACCACGTTCAGGGCCCGGCTGGAGTACTTGGGTGAGGCGACTACGAGGGTCTGGTTGAACACTTTGCGCACGTCGGCGCCCGGACAGTCGCCGCGGTCTGCTCTGCGGTTGTCCAGTCTGGTTTCGGCGAACAGCGAGAGGCCTAGGGCCGGTGTGTAGTTATCGGAAATGCAATGCGCCCACGTGAAGTTGGTGGTGCTGGTGAAATTGTGCCCGAAGCGATGTTGCGCGGAGAGAATCAGGCCGTTGTAGTTCGAGGTCCCTCCTTCGTCGAGCACTTCGGTTTCGCCGTAGAAAGTTCCGAAGGCCGGGTTCAGTAAGTTGAAGCGGCGGCGTTGCGCGGTAGTGGCGATGGTATTACACACCGCGAAGCTGACTCCGTTGATGGTGCAGGAGGGGCCCAGGAATTGCGACTGGTTGACGGGATTGTTGGACCACAGATGACGCGTCCCGCTGCCCACGTAACTGCCGGAAACCAGCCAGTTTCCCATCTGTTTCTGGACGCTCAGATTGTACTGCTGGATGTAGGTGGGCTTGACATCCAGCGGATAGCCGTACACCAGCGCGATATTGTTCTTTGCGTAGTTGTAGTTCTGCGGCTGTGCCAGCGGATACGGATTTCCGCCCGGCGTGCTCCCCCAGGGATTCGCAATTGATGGCGGCGGCGTCACCGTAAGCGACGCTCCCCAGGGCTGCGAGAACCCGAACTGGTCGAAGGCGAAATTCGGGAAGTCATAGAAGAACCCGTAGCCGGCGCGAATCGACATGTGGCCGTCGCCTTTGGGATCCCAAACAATTCCGATACGCGGTGAGAATGTGTTCATCTTGTTGGGGCTGTATTTGCCCGTCGGGAGGCCGGGATCGCCGCCAAAGATGTAGCCCGGAGGCGCGTTCGGAAACACCGTGCTGCGCGTGCTGGACAAGAAATTGGCCATGGAGAACGACAACGTCTCGTTATACGGATTGGTGTGCCCGAAGAACGGATCCCAGCGCAGGCCGGCATTGATGGTCAGCCGCCGGCTCACTTTCCAGGCGTCCTGCGCATACACGCCAAATATATTCTGGTGCTGGTCTGAATAGGACGGCCCGGACTGCGCGTAGCTGCTGGCTTTTCCTAACAGGAAGTCGATATTGGGAATACCCGTGAACTGTCCGCTAAAGGTAAAGTTGCCATTGGAGTTCAGATAGTTGATGGCGGTGGCCTTCAGGTTGATAAAGCTCATGCCGAACGACATCTGATGCGAGCCGTGGGTCCACGACAGATCCTCGGAAATCTGCCAGGTGACATACGGTTGCCAGGAAGGCGTAGTGGCGATGGAGAAGCCGCTGGAGCCGGCCGCGCCTACGGTCCAACCGCCGATGAACTTGCCGAACTGATCCGTCGGCAGTTGGTAAAGACCGGTCAAGCCCAGATCGGGAAGTCCGAAATACGGGGTGTAGACAGTGGTGTTGGAACTGCGATTCACCATGATGCGGAAGCTATTCACCGCACTGGGGCCGATCACGTGGGTATCGCCGATGAGGGCATTAAACACGCTGTTGGATTGCCCGCCGATGGATTTCACCAGAACGTTGCCCGAGGGGTCTCCCGCCGGCTGTTCCCAGTGCTCCACGAAGTAGCGCCCGTAGAGGCTGTTCTTCTGGGTCACCTGGTAGTCGATGCGGGTGATGCCTTCGTTTTCCGTAAAGCTAGCCGGCGGCGCGTAGGTGGCACGGCCGCAGGGATCGGCTGTGGTGGGGAGCAAGGCCGCCATCTTGAGCGCGATGGGATCGAACTTTTGCGGATCGATGGTGTTGCCTGTGAATCCCAGAGAAGCCGGCAACACCACTGGCGCCGCGCGGCAGGCGGTGGAATTCACCGCGGAAAAATCACCCTTCAGCATCTGGGCTGTGGGAACAAAAACCACGTTAGCGACCGGGGAAGACTTTACGATGTTGTCCTGGTAGCCGGCAAAGAAAAACAATTTGTTCTTCACGATCGGCCCGCCGATGGTGCCGCCGAATTGGTTGCGCTTCAGCGAGTCACGTACCGGCTGGAAGCTGTTGCGCGCGTTGAAAAGATAGTTGCGCACAAACTCGAAAGCATCGCCGTGAACCGCGTTGGTTCCGGACTTGGTCACGGCGTTCACCGCGCCGGCCGAGTGGTAGCCGTATTGCGCCGGCAGCGCGCTGGTCTCCACCTTGAACTCCTGCAAGGCATCGGGGAAGGGGAGCGGCAGGTTCTGGTTGCTGAGAGGGTCGTTATGCGTGCCGCCGTCCAACACGTAGGAGACGGTGCCGTTGCCGCCGCCCGCCACCGAAACCGATACCGACGAGGCCGCCGAGGCGCGGAAGGTGCGGCCCGCGTTGACGCCACCGGTGAGATACAACAGGTCGGTGACGTTGCGCCCGTTCAGTGGCAGGTCCACTACGCGCTGCTGATCGATCACCTGGCCGATGCCGGTGCTTTGGGTTTCCACCATGCCCGCGGCGGCCTGCACTTCCACCCGCTCGGTGATGGCGCCCACCTTCAGCGTGGCATCAATGGTGGGATTGCTGTTCACTTGCAACACAATCCCCGTTTGCACGTACTTGGTAAACCCCATCTTGGTCACCTCAAGCTCGTAGGGGCCGATGGGAAGCTGGGGGAACAGATAGCCGCCGTCGGCAGCGCTGATGACGCTACGGGACGCACCGGTGCCGGTTTGGGTAACCTTGACCTCGGCGGCGGGCACGGCCGCACCGGTTTCGTCCTGCACGGTCCCCTTAATTTGTGCGGTGGTGACCACCTGCGCCCGCAAGGCCGTGCAAGCTAACGAACCAATCAGTGCCAGACGGAAAAAAATACCTACACTACGCTGCATAAGCCCCCCTGTTTTAGGCAACATCGGGTAGGATTGTACCGTTTCGGGGGTCCCGCGGGCCAACAAAAAACACTCAAATTTCGCCGTTACGGCGGGAAATTGCAGCTAGGGATTCGTTGGAGCGGCCGTTGGCGTCGCCGGCTTGTCGGTCAGCGTCTGTCCGTTGGCGAGGGTTACCGAGACGAAGATCGCGCCCGGTTCACCGGTCATCAGAGGGTGCGCGGCGATGCTCACTTTGTCGCCTGGCTTGAGGGTGGTGGATTTCCATCCCGCGCGTACCAGCACAGCCGGCGACGTCATCTCCACGTTCCAGATGTCAACGGCGCCTTTGTCGTTGGGGACTTCCAATTCAATCCAGGAGTGGGGATTGGCCCACTTGAACTGCTTGACTGTGCCGTTCAGCGTAACCGTTTTATTGCGCTCGAAGCCGGCCATCGAGTGATGAGCGTAGGCGGAGCCGCCCAGCCCGCTGCCCAGCGCTACAACGCATACCGCCAATAGTGTTCTCACGGTCTCTCCTTCTCTAACGCACGTTGGTTCCGGCCTTGGTGCTCGGCATGTGTTCGTTCAAATCCGGTAGGCACGAAGCTTCGGTGATGTCGGTGTCGTCCAGCCGCTTAAAGCGCTTGGTCATGTTCCATTCACCGGTCCAGTTTTTGGGATCGGTCAGCGTATATTCGATTTCGAGGGTATTGCCCTTGTCGACCATCCGTATCCGTTCCAGAATACGCAACTGGTCGCTGGCCGGGATCCCAGTGTCGATCCAGTGATGATCGTCGACAAAATTGCGTGTGTCCACCAGCAGCGTGTCGCCCTCCCAATGGCCGATGGATTCGCCGTTAAAACTGCGCACCACCACGTCGGGGTCGGTGTGCTTGCGGCCATCCAGATAGATGATGCGCGTACTGTTCATGAAGCCGCTGATCATAAAGATCGACGTAGGCGTTTGCACCATAGCAATAGGCCACACGCGCGTCATGATGATCGGCATACCCGCCGGCCAGCACGCGCCAATATCGTCGTGGTAGGCCTTGCCCTGAGCGGCCGCTTTCTTGGAGGCGTCGTAATGCGCTTGCGCCGGAGGTGTCAGCCGCAGATCGCCTTGGGGGATGAATCGGAATGGATTGCCGGGACCCAGGGCGTGCTGCCAGGTTCCCGTCAAATCAAAGGGCGGTTTGGGGCGAGGCTTGGCGATGTTGGACGGCGCGAGCGCACCCAATTGCGCAGGCGGCGCGGTTTGCGCCAGCAGGTTCACGGCCGCTAACAGGCCACCCATCGCCATCGTACCCTTTGTGAATGCCATAAACTCTCCTCGAAGGCGCCGCATGCGCTCAACGATCCTTCAATCGCATGCGAACCACGCCCTTCTCGTCAACAAATTCGCGGTTATTATCGCAGACAAATTCAACCATTTCATAGCCCGGCATGCGCTTATACGCCAGCGTGTACACCACTGGCTTATCCAACACCACCGGGTCCTCGATGGTGACCTGATCGTGCAAATAGTCCGGCGTTACCAGACGGAGGCGCTCGCTGATGCGCATCTGTTCGCTGTGCGGCATGCCCCGGTAGCCTGACACGGAAGTCTTGATGCCAATTGTATCCACCACCAGTGTGTCGCCTTCCCAACGTCCCACGGAGCGGCCATAATAGCCCGGAGGCACGTCTTCGAGCTTCTCTTGCGGTCGGTCCAGATAGAGGCGCCGAACTTCGCTGAAAGCCTCGGAGATGATGGTCACTTGGCGTGGGGTTTGGATAATTTCGACAGGATAGATCGCCACCGACATCATAGTCGGCACCCCGTACGGAATGCACAGTGCGCTGCCGTTGGCCAGTTGTTCGCCGCGCTTGTTGGCTTCCGCCTCGGCGGCGCGCCGCGCTTCATACGGTTTCGCGTATTCGGGCTTCAGTGCCAGCGGGCCCGCCTCAATGGGCGCGAGTTTGGGATCGCCGCCGCGTGCTCCCCGGTAGACTGCCCACACACCGGTTAAATCGGGCGGTTTAGCTGGCGATTGAGCCAGCGCCACGATGGAAAATACGCCACCTAGCGCGATCGATACTGACATGACGATGTTTGACATGGCAATCCTCGGCAATTTACGGCCGCCGCGTGGGTCCGTTGGATAGAACCCGCCCGTCGGGCAGGGTTGCCGTGTACAGAAACCCGCCGGCTTGTCCACTCTTCAGCGGGTTGATGACCAGCGTAGTCTTGTCGCCTTTCTTCAAGCTGCTGAACTTCCAGCCGCTGCTCATCAAAATGCTGGGGCTTCCCAATTCGATGCTCCAGTGCTTCAGCTCGCCGGCTTCGCCCTGTGCATCGATCTCGATGTAGGCGTGCGGATTGCTCCATTCAAAAGAAGTTACGCTGCCAACCAGAGTGATCCGCTTGGTCATATCGAACATCGTGAAGGAGTGATGGGCCAGTGCCGGCGCGACCGCAATTAAAGTAGCCGCGGCCACCATCGCCGCGCATCGCCATGCGGCGCGGTATGTCCGCGATATGTTGGTTCGCAAAAATCGAAACTCCTTTCTCTCGCAAATCATACATTATTCCGGCGCGGTGCCTCAGCACCGACAGGTGCGAGGACCTCGTACAGTCTGAGGGGATCTCCAGATGAATTTGGCGAGAGATTAATGGAGTCGCCGGTGGAGTATGCTAATACCCGGATAAGGAGGCTGTGATGTCCCACGTACACAAACATTCACGGCGTGACTTTTTCGCGCGCTCCTTCGGGGGCATTCTGGCTGGCGCCTCGGTCATGGAAGAAGCTTTCTTCCGCGCAAGCTGGGCGCGCGCGCAGTCCCAGACTGCCAGCGCCAGCCTGTTCACAATCGAAAAAGTAGCCGACGGTGTTTTCGCTGCTCTGGCCAAACCGCAGGTGATGACCAATAGTAATGCCGCGATTTTCGTGCTTTCACGCGACGTACTGGTGGTCGACGCGCATTCCAAACCCTCGGCCGCTGCGTCCCTGCTGGCACAAATCAAGAGGGAGGTGACGGACAAACCTGTCCGCTATCTGGTGAACACGCACTTCCACTGGGACCATACGCAAGGCGACCGCACGTACAAAACTGCCAACGCAAAGGTCGAGATTATCGCGAGTGAAACGACGAAACAATTGATGACTCAGCTGCAACGCGACCGCCTGAAGGAATCGCTTGATAGCGTTCCGGACATGATCGAAATGCTTCGCGCGCGGCTCTCCCGTGCGACTACTCAGCAGGATCGCGACTGGTGCAACGAACAGTTGCGGCAACTGGCCGCCTACCAACAGGAGATGAAGAGCTATCCGCTTGAGCTGCCCACCACTACATTCGCGCAGACCCATGTAATCCAGGACAGCACCGGTGAGGTCCACTTGGCGTTCCACGGCAAAGCGCACACGGCCGGCGACATCCAGGTGTTTTCACCATCGAAGAAAGTGGTCGCCGCTGGCGACGCGGTGATCGGATTTTTGCCCAATCTCAACGATGGTTATCCCCGGCCTTGGCCCAAGACCATCGATTCTCTCGGCGAACAGAAGTTCGATCATTTAATCGGTGGCCATGGAGGTGTGCAACAAGGCCGCACCCGGATGCTTCAGTTCCGAAACTATATTGAAGATCTGACCGTTCGCGTGGAGCGCGCGAAAAAATCCGGCACTCCGCTCGCCGAGCTACAGAAGAGCATCACGGCCGCGTCCCTACCGACACTTCAGGCAGGGGGCTTTGCAGGCTTTGTGGCCGACAATCTCGCAAAGCATTCGGTCTACATCGGAGCTCGGACGCCGCTGGAAGACCGCCTCACAGGCAATATCGCAGCGATCTACGCCAATCTTGATCGGGCGTAAACGGAGACGTAGTGGTTTCAGGAATGGCTTCCTACCCAATGCGGAGACCGAAGGGGCTCTTACTCGTCGCGCTCCTTGTTTCCGCTTGCGGAAAAATCAGGCTCCCGGTGTTCCACGCACCCGCTTGATGTAAACTTACTGACGACTGGAAGCGAAAATGGAAGTCTCAGGTCAGTGACGACTTGAGGGAACCGGTGCAAGGAGACAAACGATGAAACGAAACGTTGCGATCGTTGTTACAGCTGGTTTGCTGACAGTGAACATTGCCGCCGCTCAACAAAAGGCCACTCCCGCGGAAGCCGTGTCGAAGACTCGCCGAGCGGCTGACGGGCACCCTGATTTGAGCGGTATTTGGACTTTTGCAATCTCCATACCGCCGGGCGCAATCGCGAGAGTCGTCGATGGCCGCAAGACCGTGCTCAAGGCAGATCAGTCCGCCCGGTACCTACAGGCCGAGCTCCCCGGCGCTCTCCCGTGGACGAAGGAACCCTCATATAAGCCGGAAGTTCGTGCAAAGGTCGCTGACCTTGCTGCGCACGAAAGCAAGGTGGATGCTGTGTTCTATTGCGGCCGTCCGGGTGTCCCGCGCATCGGCTCGCCGCGCCGCATCGTCCAGTTGTCCAACGAATTCATCTTCTTCTACGAAGATATTTCCGGCGACGCTTTCCGTTTCATTCCGGTGAACGGCAAACATCGCGCCGACTTCAACCCGTCATACTACGGCGACGCTGTGGCTCACTGGGAAGGCGACACGCTGGTAGTGGACACAACAAACTTCGTCGATGAAACCTGGTTCGGAGAAGAGGGTTACTTCCACTCCGACGCCATGCGCGTAACGGAGCGACTATGGCGCGTCGGCGACGATCTCGCGTATCAAGTAACCGTAGACGACCCTAAGGTCTTAACCAAACCCTGGACCAACTTCGCACACCTCATCAAGCCCTCCGACGAACCCATGCAAGAGTCTCCCGTGTGCAAGGACGACGACGGCAATCGCCTGTTGAATCTGGATCACCACGTGCAGAGGTAGCCGGGGATTACTGAATCGGCGAAGCAGATCAAAGTCTTCCTTCTCCCTACGGGTACTGCCTGGGTTTCGACATCGATATTCATCAGTGGTGTGCTTCTGCCGACGGTTGGCATCCGTCTACTTGCCAACCAAGTGCGGCAGATCCTTTTCGTTTTCGCAAATAGATTCGACCAGTTCGTCGTCGGGAAGAAACTCCAAGCCTGCCAGAGCAACCGTCCAGGGCTTGCTGTAGGCCTTCGGGTCGTCGATAGTAATTTGCAGATCTATATGCCCGAAGTTGCGGCGCCGGAAGCGTTCGATCACGTGCGTAGCTTCGGTTTGGGGGTGCCCGTTCATGTCCAACCACCCTTGATCGTTGAGACCGGTGGTGTCGACAACCAGCGTGTCGCCCTCCCATCTGCCGATCGAGTAACCCATGTAGGAAGGCTGCGTCGGCTGAGGCAGAGGCCGGCCATCCAAGAAAATCTGCCTGTAGTGATTGTACGCCTCGAAGAGAATCGCAATGACTCCGGGCGTCTGGATAATCCGGCGCGGCGTGGCATGTGTGTCGAAATCCGTCACGCCGTGTCCGACGCAACGCTCGGATGGATGTCCCTTTTGCAGATTTTCCTTGCGCTCCCGATAGAGCGTTTTCGCCCACGGCAGCATGGGGATATCGGCTCCACTCGCGCCTAGGTCTTGGAAATACTTTCCGTCAGTGGCCGCCCAGATTCCGGACAAGTCCGGCTTGCCATCGGGAGTCTTCGGCGCCGGAGCCGAGAGGTTCGGCTTCCCGTCCGGCGTGCGCGGAATCCCAGGGGTGGGGTAATGCAGCCACTGCGCTGAGAGCGGAACGAACGCCGAGAGAAGCGCGACGAAAGCCCAAATCGATCCAAATTTGGCCATATTGCCTCCAGCTCGACACAAGTATATACGCTGCATTCCGGAAGCGACGGAGTACAGCATACAGTTGCTCGAGATTCTTCCTGAATCGCCGCACAAGCATTCCCGTAAAAGGCTGAGTGGCAGCGTGCTCGGCGGGTTCTCATGCGCGGGACACGATGGGTGTACTATCGTGGTTCGGTCGGCTCTCGCGCCGGCAGAATACTGAACATGGTGCAGCGATAGGAGGTTCTGATGCCGTATCGATTTGCGACCGGAGCGATGCTTGCCGTGCTCCTCATGATTCCTTCCTCTGGGAGTGCGCAGGTGCTGATGCAGCGCGACGTTTCGCTTCGCATGGCCTTGACGATTGCGGAAGCGGCCCTGGTCGCGTGCGGAGTCAATACATCGGTTGCGGTCGTCGATCGCGCAGGCCGGCTCCGAGTTTTCCTCCAGGGCGACGGAGCGTCGCCGCACAATCTCGAACTGGCCCGCCGCAAGGCCTATACGGCGCGGACCTTCCGGCGGACGTCTGCCGAGTGGGCGAAGCTCACCGAAACGACCAACGCCGGGCAGCGGATGCTTGCCGACGTCATCCCGCTGGGCGGTGGGGTTCCGATCAACGTAGGCGAGGACACAATCGGCGGCGTCGGCCTGAGCGGAGCTCCGATGGGACAGGCACAGGAAGAGGCCTGTGCCAAAGTGGGCATTGCGAAAGTAGCGGATCAACTTCGGTGAGGCTGACGGCAAGCGGCCGTGCTCGCCGCCACGAGGCTTAGTTGCAGCTCAGAGCGCAGGAATGCGAGGGCTCTATCGGCCTGTTCAACGAGCTCAGGGTCCACTGCGGATCAGGCGAAAGGCGGCGACAGCGTGGGAATTGATACCTTCCCTTATTTCATTGCTGCAGATCCGGATTGAGCAGTGCGGCTGTCCTGGTCGCCACAGCCGCCTTCGACGGGGATTGCCCCCGTGAGGCGAAGAACGCGGAGGCCTTCTCCGCCCCCAGCCACCGTGTCCCGAAACGTTTTTGTCGGGCGGCGGAAAAGCACGGCTGTTTTCGCTCTTTCAATAGCAAGTTCGACGCTGCCTAGCTGGGCATCCTGCATTCGTTCGAAGTACCCTCCAATTGTTCTTGCTAGCCTCGGCAACGGGGGAGGCGCCGAAGTTTCGAGTGGACCCTGCATGGCCAAAGATTCCGAACAACTGGCAGTTCGGTCAGGTTTCCAGCGTCTCTATTGACGCGCAGGATAACGTATGGATACTACAGCGCCCCGATACCCTACAGGCGGACGAGAAACCGAGAGCGGCACCTCCGTTGGTGGAGTTTGATAGCAAGGGTAATTTTATCCAGGGATGGGGCGGACCTGGCCCGGGATATGAATGGCCGAGTTCGGAGCACGGGGTATATGTCGACCCCAAGGGCTACGTCTGGATCGGAGGAAATGGCGCAAAGGACAATCAGATACTTAAATTTACGAAGGCCGGGAAGTTCATCTTGCAGATCGGCCGGGCTGGACAGAGCAAGGGCAATGCTGATACGCAGAACCTGAATCGTCCTGCGGACACATTCCTTTACGCAAAAACGAATGAGCTCTTTGTTGCCGATGGATACGGCAATCGGCGTGTTATCGTGTTCGCCGCGGATACCGGCAAATTCAAGCGAATGTGGGGTGCGTTCGGAAACGTACCTTCCGACAATCCTCCGGACCCCGCGCTTCCCGATGCAGACGAAAAAGGTGCTCCTCAATTTGTTCAGCCCGTGCACGCTGCTCGGGTATCTAACGACGGGCTCGTGTATGTCTCTGACCGGGGTGGCAAACGAGTGCAGGTGTTCACGCTCGGCGGCAAATATCTATCGCAAGTTTTTATCGGTCGCGAATGTAAGGCCCCAGAGTGCGGTAACGGAAGCACGGCCGCTAGCACCGCTTTTTCGACAGACGCAGAGCAGCGTTTCTTGTACGTGGGCAATCGAAGCCAAGCGAAGGTCATGATTCTTGACCGCAAGACGTTAGCGATCCTCGATGAGTTCGGAAAATGGGGCTCGGCGCCGGGGGAGTTCGGGACTCTTCACCACATGGCCGCTGATTCGAAAGGGGACCTGTACGTTACGGAGGTGACGCCTTTGAAGCCCGAAAATCGGCGGGTTCAAAAGTTCTTATTCCTCGGGATATCTACAACGAAATCACACTGACTCTATCTCGCCAGGCCCCATTGCCTGCCGCATCGGCCGCTGGGTCAGTCTCACTGCGGAGACAGAGTTTTAAAGGATTCCAGGGACAGATCGGTTATACCTTCTCGAAAGCTATGGATACGAATTCAGGCGTGAGTCAACCAGACAGCGTGCGCTCAACGCAAGAGATGATGAATCCCTTTGATAGGCGCCGCGACTGGGCACTCGCGGATTTTGATATCAGACACGCTGTTGTTGGTAATTTCAGCTGCCTGCTGCCTTGCCGGGCCGGTGCCAAGGCCTTCGGTGCCGTCGTAAACGGATGGACCCTGGACGGAATCGCTACCATTCAATCGGGGCAGCCGTTCACTGCTCGTACTCCTTCCGGCGTTGGCAGCAATGTTTCGAGAGACGGATCCCTTTTCCCGGCTGACCGTCCGAATTTGAAACCAGAGTCCAGCGTTAATCCCACCAGTGGAACTTCGATCGGTTGTATGGGATGTTGGAACGCCGGTGGGAACAGTCAGCCACTGGTATGATCCCTGCGCCTTCTCTTTGCCATTGGTTGGAACGTATGGGAACCTGGGAAGGAATACGATCATCGGGCTGGGTTTAGTGGGATTGGATGCCGCTCTGGAGAAAAACTTCAGATTGAATGAAAGAGCAAATGCGACGTTTAAGTTCGAGATGTTCAATCGTTTGAACCATGCAAATTTTGGTCTTCCCAGCCGCGCTCGGTCGGTGACAGGAAACCATGTCCTTCCTTTATCGCTATAGCTCTATCCTGTCATTGACCCTAGCGTTCGCGCTCGGGCAAATGAATACGGGGGAGATTTCAGGCAGAGTGCAAGACCCCTCCGGGAGCGTAATCCCCGGCGCAACGGTCGTCGCCCAGCAGGCGAAAACATCGCAAAAGTTTACCGTAGCCACTAACAACTCTGGTGAATACCTTTTTCCGCAACTTCCGGTCGGTGACTATTCCCTCTCGGTCACCGCCACCGATTTTAGACCGTCCACCTTGCCCCGGTTAGATATCCACGCAGGTGATCGGCTCAGGAGCGACTTCACGCTGCTGTTAGGCGATAGAAGCGAACTCGTGACAGTCCACGTCGAAAGCGGGCAACTCCAAATGGAGTCCGCTGAAATCAGGGATGTAATCGTCCGCCAGCAAGTGACCGACCTGCCGATGAAGAGCCGTCAATTCCTCGACTTGGCAATGCTGAACCCAGGCGTCGTACGCCCCCCCGGAGGTACCCGTGGTGATGCCATGCAGCAAGGGGGCACCCTGGTGAACGTGCTCGGGCAACGCAGCGGGCATAACCTTTACTTGCTTGATGGCGTGGCGATCACCGACGAGCATTTCAACAATATGGTCATTTCGCCGTCTATTGATGCGATCGAGGAGTTCAACATCGAGAAAACATCCTACGCTCCGGAATTCGGCGGCAAATCGGGGGCGGTGATCAACGTTGTGACTAGATCAGGATCCAACAGTCTTCACGGCAGCTTGTTCGAGTTTGTGCGCAATGACGTGTTCGACGCTAAGAATTTCTTCGACTCCGCGGGAGCTCCTACCCCTCCGTTCCGCCAAAACCAGTACGGCGGGACCGTGGGAGGGCCAGTGCGGAAGAACAAGACTTTCTTCTTTCTAAGTTATGAGGGACAGAGAATCCGTAAGTCGCTTACGCAAACGTTTTCGGTCCCCACGGCCGCGATGCGAAAGGGCAACTTTTCAGGTTTGCCGGCGATTTACGATCCCACCAGCATTACGAGCGATCAACGACAGCCGTTTCTGAACAATCAGATTCCGAGCGGGCGCCTGGATCCCGTCGCGGTCGGACTGTTGGCACAGATAGCTCTCCCTAACTTGCCCGGAGTGGCGCAAAACCTGCGCTCCACGGAGAACCAGCGCGTCAACGAGAACCAATACAGCACACGCCTGGATCATCAGTTTTCACAAAAGGATATGGTATTCCTGCGCGCTTCCTTGTTCGATGCACGTCAGGCCGACCCCTTCGGATCCAGCGTACTGCAGGAGAGCTTGCTTCCCAGTTTTGGCCGCAACTTGAGCACCCACGCTATCAATGGGGCTGCTGGTTGGACCCACGCCTTCAGTGCGAATGTATTGAACGAATCGCGGTTCGGGTTTGTCACGGTCGCCGGCGGTCAAACCAGTTCTAACGCCGGAAATGAATTTGCCGTGCACACAGGTCTGCAAGGCGTGACCGCAAATCCGCTGGACATGGGATATCCGCAGGTCTCCTTCGGCGGCCAGTTCACAAGCATGGGCGACCCATCGCTGTTCACGTTTCGCAACAACCAGGACTTTGAATACTACGACAACGTGATTTGGCACACGGGAACGCACACCATCAAGTTTGGGGCATACCTGATGCATTTCAACCTCCAGCCCGTGAATCCAAATGGAGCCCGAGGGATTTTTTCATTTACTCCGCGGTGGACCTCTTCCCAGCCGGGCTTGGTTGACGGGAATGCATTCGCCGATTTTCTATTGGGATATCCAACCACGGCCCAAGTTGGCTTGGGACGCGCAGCTATGGACGCGAATACCCTTTGGGGGCACTTCTACGTTCAAGACGGCTGGCAGGTAACTCCAAATCTAAAGATAGATGCCGGAATTCGCTACGAATACAACCGGAACATGACGGAAGGGGACAATCGGATCGCGGCAATTGATACCTCCATTGCAGGCGGCCGGTTCGTCGTGGCCAGCGATGAATCCGGGAACATTTCGCCGGCGTCGAACGCGCTGCTACCGTTTATCCCGATTCCATATGTCGCATCTTCGGCGGCGGGCTGGAATAACAGCCTCCTCGTGCCACGGTCGCTGCGGCTGGCGCCTCGCTCGGGACTTGCGTGGAGTGTCCCGGGCAGATTGAAGACCGTAATCCGCGCAGGTTTCGGCATCTATCCCAATCAAGCGGCCTATAGTATCGTCACGAACCTGGCCCAGAACTTGCCATTCTTTGTGACCAAGACGGTTAATTCGGCAGTGACTCTCTCGCCGACGTTTACAACCGGGAACGCATTGACTGCGAATCCGATCGGAACGGTGGGCGGCAATAACCTGGACCATACTTTCAAGATTGAATACAACGAGGTGTGGAATTTCAGCCTGGAGCGTGAGCTAACACCGAGTACCTTGCTCTCGCTTTTATACGTCGGTTCGCGCACCGTACATGCCGATAGCGGGACGGTGCTGAATGTTCCGCTCCCGGGCGCGGGTGCGATTGCGGCGCGCCGGCCCATTCCCCAGTTGAGCCAAATTGCCGACATTCGCTGGAACGGATGGGCGACGTACCATGCACTGACAGTGGCGGCAAAGCGGCGCTTCGCCAAAGGGCTGATGTTCGACGCCAATTGGACGTGGTCTCATTCGATCGACGACGCTTCCGATCCGGGCGCCACTTTGAACGAGCCGAATCTGCCGCAGAATGTCTATGATCTGGGGAGTGAGAAGGCCAGTTCCAGCTTCGATCACCGTCACCGCGTGGTGGTGAGTTTCATCTATCAACTGCCACTAACTGGTAAGCCTAGCGGTTGGGTCCACGCGATTCTGGGCCAATGGCAGCTGGGAGGATATTTCACGGCTCAGTCGGGGGCGCCGTTTACTGTGAACATCGCCAGCGATCAGGCCAATATTGGCGCCGGCCCAGCCCAGCGTCCCAACATTTCAGGCAGTCCGGACAATGGACCCAAGAACCCGCAGCAGTGGTTTGATACGTCGGTTTTCTCCTTGCCGGCGCTTTTCACATTTGGGAATGCGCCACGGAATGCAGTGATTGGGCCAGGATTGCGAGAGTTCGATCTCTCGCTTCAAAAGGATTTTCGGGTAACTGAGGCAACGAAGCTCCAGTTTCGCGCCGAAGCTTACAACCTCTTCAATCACCCTAATTTCAACATTCCGAACCGCATTGCGTTTGCACCAAACTTTGGCAGCATCTCCAGTGCGCAGGATTCCCGCCAACTGCAGTTCGCGATGAAATTTCTATTTTGAGGATTGATATGACCACCTTCTTACGCGCGTGTGCCGCCAGACTGAAACGCGCGAAGGATTCCCGGCAACTCCGCTTCCTCGGGATCGTTACCGCTGGCCTTCTCCTACTCGCAAACAAAGCGCCCGGGAAGGAAGTGCAAGTCATGACCTCCGGGGCATTTACGGAAGCTTGTATTGAACTCTCTCCCGAATTCGAGCGCAAGACTTCAACCAAAGTAGTGACTGCATTCGGTGCCTCGATGGGGAACACACCGGAGGCCATTCCGAGCCGGATGGAACGTGGAGAGCCGGTCGATGTCGTGATTCTCGCCAGTTCCGCGCTGGAAGAACTCATCAAGCAGGGGAAGGTGGTACCGGGTAGCCGCGTCGATCTTGTTCGCTCTGGCATCGGCATGGTTGTGCGGGCCGGTGCGCCCAAGCCGGATATCAACTCAGTTGAGGCTCTCAAACGTACCCTTCTAGAGGCCTCGTCGATCTCATACTCCGACAGCGCAAGTGGCGTCTATATTGCGACGGAACTGTTTCAGCGCCTCGGGATCGCCGATCAGGTAAGGGGCAAGACCAAGAAAATCGAGGGTGAACCCGTGGCCGCCGTGGTTGCGCGAGGAGATTCCCAGATAGGTTTTCAGCAAGTCAGCGAACTGCTTCCCGTGCGGGGAGTCGACTATCTTGGGCCCCTGCCGCCCGAGGTTCAGAAGATCACTGTTTTTTCTGCCGGCATCGCCGTGGGTGCAAGACATCCGGACGCGGCCCGTGCGCTGATCGAATTCTTTAGGTCGCCCGCCGCACTTCCGACGATCAAAAGGACTGGGTTGGAGCCGATCGCATTGGATGACAGCAAGACCAAGAAACGCGATCGGCAACGATAGCCATGCTGTCGCCGAGGTCCTACGATCCAGACTCTGAGATCTGGTCCGTGGTTCGAGTCTCCAGCGGCAACCGGGCTGTTCCAGGGCTTTGGCTATCCTTCGCAGCAGCCTGTGGGCTAATGGCAGCGCTCTTAGCAAACGATCCATCGCGGGCGTCTGGGGCGGCGGCACCGTCCCCCCGTTTTCGGAATCCACCAGCACCGATTTACCAGAGGGCGCGGCAACAGGAGGCCGCTATCATGAATCGCCGTGAGTTCCTGCAACTCTCCGCAGCCGCGTCCTCGTTATCGGTGGCGGCAGTCGCCGCCGACAGATCGGTTCGCGTATTGAATCAGTGAGACAGCGCCTGCAACGCGCCAGCAGCCACCAGACTGTGGGCTGTAGTGGTTGGGTGGACGCCGTCCCAAAACAGATACCTTTTCGGCGTCGAACAGGTTGAATTTCCAATACCGCCGAAGGCGAGACAGGGGTCCATTGCGTTCGTGATGCCGAAGGGGGCAGGCTGCGCCTCAATCTGGGCCAGGATTGAGTTGAAATCGAAGTGGATGAATTGGATACCGGGTAGGCCCGAGAGGGGCGTCAGGACCGACGAATTTAGCGCGCCGTCATAAGCTGCCGCTAAATACGTGGCCGCAAACTGCGCGTTAGGACCGAGCGCCCGAACATAAGGGGTAAGTGCGAAGTTCGGAGCACTCGTGATCAAGAAAGTGCGCGCGCCGGCATTGTAGAGCGACTGAAGGTGGGCCGCTTCGGCTGTGACAGCAGCTGCAATAATGGCAGCGCTGGTGGTGAACGTCGGATCGGTAGAAAGGGCTACCAGGGCGTCATTCACGTCGTTGCCGCCAACCTCTATCACGTAAAGGTAGCTAGGGGGCGCATTCCCACCTACATCCGAGAGAAACTGGGTCACCTCGAAACCAACCTCAACCACGCCGAACGGATATTGCCCGTCCGGACACGCCGCCGGCACCGTCGTACATGGACGTACTCTTGCGCGTCCCATGGCGTAGTTGCCGAAGACTCCACCCCTCCGAAGTGCTGGACTGCCGCCATTCGGTAGATGCAAGGAGGTAGCAACCTGCTCCACCCACGTCGCGCCGTTGGTGAAGTGATGTCCGCCAATAGCATACGAAGCATCAGGGACGGCAGCGAAGGGCTGCAAAGCGGTGGTCCCAAATTCGATGAAGTGGTTCCCGGGATCCGACAGGCTTGTGCCGAAAACGACCATCCCGCTAAAGTCTTGCCCGAAAATCGAAGGCGCGAGGGACATTGGCAATAGTACAGCCAAAACACTCGTATGCTTCCACAGTCGCTGGAACATTCTTCTTGCTGCTGTCATGAGGCTCATGTAATTTTGGAATTTCCTTTCGGATTGTTTCGTGGGTCAGAAGGTCAGATAAAGCCGATCCGATATCGATTCGTGTCTTGCCATGTCGATTGTTCGCCGTTCTTAATGCAATGCGTGGACCAATCGAGAAGCTTGTGGATTGATGGGGTTTTCGTGGAATGGAAACAAACCGACTGTCGGAGTTTGCCGACACTTAGGGCCAAGGAGTCAGATCCGGCTGACACGCCACTTCACTGACTCTTGTGTAACATCTATGTTCGTTCTTCAAGTCGCCGCGAAGTGACTTCCGATACTGCTCGATAACGGGCGTGATGATCGATCGCTGTGATCGGGATCAGCGCGCCGCGGTGGTTCGCGTCGTCGGGACTACCTAGCGTAAAATCAGTGCATGACTGCCGCTAATATATTGTTGTCGATAGGCTCCATCGCGTTCGCTGCTTCCTCGGTCGCGCGAGCGGAAGATCGGCTTCGTCCGGGGCAATGGGAGATCATCTTCACGGGAGATAATCCGCACACTTCCACGACGTGTTTGACCACCGCCATGACACAGGGCCTCAACGGGACTATGGATGCCGTTCGTGCGGATACCGAAAAGACCGCAGCCGCGCGCAAATTCAAAGTGGAAGGCTATAAGTTCGACGGCACCACGCTCTCCTACACTGCCGTGGGCGCCGAAAGAAGCTTCGTGAATACGGCGAGCTATCACGGCGACACGTACGAGAGCCTCATCATTACCAAGGCCGATGGCAAGGAATTTACGACACGCCAGAAGGGGCGGCGGATCGGCGATTGTAAATAGTCGTCACTTTTTTTCCCAAGCGGGCTGAGCAGCGTCTGTTCCGGCGACGGAATAGAGGGCACCAGGGGCGTTGCGTGTCTTCTGAAATTCCTCCAGAGTTTCGCCCCGCATGGCGGCGTAGATGTGCAGGTTCGAAACACCCACTACCGCGCCCAATTTTTCCAAGACGAAGAAAATAGCGCCGTAGTGGATCAGGGCGCGCCAGTCGCGCCGCCGCACCATGTCGCACTCTTCTTCGGTAAGATGGCTTTCTGCAAACGCCGTCTCCGGGTCGGCGAGGAACTGCTTGCGGTGGGCGGGCTCGATCATGCGATGGAGGAATTTGTTCAGCCGGTAGGCTTGCACGCTCCGGCTCAAGGTGAACGGGTAGGTCCCTGGCAGTTTTTCCACTCCCGCCAGCTGCCGTCCCACGTGATTCGCATAGGCGCGTTCGGTTTCGGGCATGGGCTCGGCGGCTTCGTTTTCGTAGATTACGGTTGCCAAACCGGTCATCGTGGGCAGGTAGTAACTCTGATGGATCTTCTTAATGTTTGCCGATAGCGCACCTCGCATGACCAACCACATGATGATTTCGGAGCCTTCCATGCCACCCTTTTCGGCGTACTCGGCATGGGTCAGATCCGCTAGAGTCTCGGGATCCTTTTCGATCAGGTCGAGGAATTGCATATCCCAAGGAGTGTTGTTGAACCCCGCCCTTTCGCCGTGCACTTGATGCGAAAGGCCTCCTGTGCCCAGGATGACTACCGAAAGATCTTCGGGATAACTTTCAATGGCTTTGCGCAGCGACTGGCCCAGCTTATAACAGCGCCGCGCGGAGGGAATGGGAAACAGCAGCACGCCTACTTGGAGCGGAACGATGGCTCCCGGCCATTGTGGCTCGTGGGGCCACAGCATGGATAGGGGAGAGAAGCATCCATGGTCCAAAGCGCGATCTTGAAAGAACGACAGGTCGAATTCGTCCGCGACCAAAGACGCGCCCACGTGATGGGCCAAGCCGGCGTGGCCCGGGACGGGAGGCAGCGCCCGCGGGCCGCCTCCTTCGTCGGCTACGGAGTACGAGTTTCCAATGCCCAGCGCGAAGTGTGAGTAATGGTCGAAGAAAAACGAGGTGACGTGGTCGTTATGGATGACGAACAAGACATCCGGCTTTTTCTCGGCGAGCCACTGCCGTAAGGGCTCGAAGGCTTCGAAGACGGGCGCCCACACGGGATCGTCCTGCTTTTGCCGGTCGAGCGCGAATCCGATGGTGGGGGAATGTGAGCAACCGATCGCTCCCAGAATTTTCGCCATAAACTTCCTCCTCGATGCGCAAGTTTGGCTTGAGCAGCCAAACCACTATGGTATCTGAGCCGCGGACGCCGGCCATTTCGCCAATGCCGGCAAAGTTGTGAAAGTGTGCGCGAGGGGGGCGCGGATGCCCAGCGCGCCGATCTGCGCGCCAGCAGGCGCGTCAAACTCGATGGTGCCACGAAGATTCACAGTAGCGGGGTATTTGTCGGTTCCGAGCGTGAACGCCAAGTGCCCGTTGGCAGCCAAAGAGATGGTATCGCTGGTGATTTGCGCGCCAGTAGCGTCGCGAACGATTACAGGGATATTGACGGCTTGCGCGGACACGCTGTTGATCGCGACACCGTTGCCGTCTGGCCGGTGTTGTCGAAAGCCAGCACATAGGCATTAGCATTGCGGCTTTCGAGCGGCACCACTGCCTCCTGGCCGTTGGGATTGTAGCGGAAGATCACGAAGCCTCCGACGTTTCCATTGGTAGTGAGTTGTGCAGAGCCGATCGTCGGCGCGGGATCGGAGAGCGGAGCGGCACTCTGCACAATCAAGGACGCTCCGGCGGCGATCACTTGATTGACCGACGGCGCCGTAGTAGAGTCCAGCGGCAGCGATAGCGGCGTCCCGTTATCGGCGAAGAAGCTCAAGTTGGCTTGCGCCGCGCTCGTGCCGGTGTTGACCAGAACGAAAGTGGTCTGCCAGCCGTTGCCGGTGGCGATGTGCGCGATGGAGCCTCCGCCGGTTCCGACATTGGCCAACGCAGGAATGGTGGTGAGCGTATGGGTGGTCCCTAGCGGAGTGGTGCGGGTGCCCAGGACGCTGATGCGGCCGCCGGCCGGCGTATCGAACTCGATCGTGCCGCGTTTGCCGGCCGTGACCGGATATTGCGTCGCCAACCCGAAGGAATAATTGCCATTGCCCGCGAGAAAAAGAGTGGCGCCGGGAGGGCCAATCACGGTTCCAGACTCATCGCGAATCACCACCGGAACGGAGGCGGCTTGCGACGAGACATTCTCGACGGCTACGCCAAGCACCAAGACTCCAGTGTTGTCGAAGGCCAATAGGTAAGAACTGGCATAGCGCGTTTCCATGGGCACCACGGCTTCCTGCGCACCGGGAATCAGGTGAAAGATGGCGAAGCCGTCGACAGCTCCGCTAGCCGCGAGCTGTGCCGAACCCACTTGGACCGGCGGCGTCAGCGGGCCCGCAGTGGTAATCACCAACGAAGCATTGGCGGCGACGGTCCGGTCGAGCGACGCCGCGAGAATGGGCGCGGCTGCCGCAGTTTGTGGAAACGTCAGGGGCAGTGTGAGTGCGCCGGTAGGGTCACCGAACAAACTCAAGCGCGCCGTCGCCGAGAATGCCCCTTTGTTGACCAGCGTGAAGGTGGTGGTCCAATTCTCCTCGGCCGCTATGTGCGGCATCGAGCCGATGAAACCTAAGCCGGGGATCGCGAAAGCCGCCTGTTCAATGGCAAAAGCGACGCCTCCGATGACCAGATTCGCGACGCGGGCCGTGCCTGCATTGGGCGGCACTTGAAAACTGAAAGTGCCGCTGCCGGTTCCGCTGCCGGTCACCGACACCACCCAGGAAGGAACTCCGCCGGCGCTCCAGGTACAACCCACCGAAGCGGTAACCGCAATCGCACCGTTACCGCCCGCGGCGCTAATCGCCGGCGTCGTAGCCATCGTTGATGTTGTAGTAATGCTGGAGCATGTGGATGCCGTCGAGGGAAAAGCACGCATTTCCTGCGTTCGCGACTTTGCAGGAGCTGTTGTTGCCCGCACCAAAGCTGCGCGCGCCATTGCTCTGATAGCGAAATAAATCTGCCGGGGCGATATGGCCGCCGCCGCAGCTGTTGAATGCGCACGACGAGGTGCCGAGAATTTCGTCGGTCTCATGCTCCACAGTGGTAAAGAAATCGTATTGCGAGGGTCCGATAGGTCCGCTGCGGAAGTAAAAGTTTCCAGCTGTTTGAATGGTGCTGCTCATGGTGATAATGCCGTCGTAGCAGCCGGCCGTGCCGCCCGTACAGGGGCCCCCGTGGATGTCATGCCGCCGAAAGGCGTCAACCCCAACGCCCGCATGTTTGCCAGCGTGACGTAAACGTTGCCGGCGCCGTTGATGGGATTGGCCGACGGAACGCTGCTGTTGAACGCCGTGGTATCGCTGGCACTGCTGATGTGGTTCTGCAGCGCGGTGCGGAAGGTGCTGTAAGAGACGTCGTCAAACAAGAACATGCTGCGGCCCACGTCACCGGCGCCGGTGTTGCCAAATGCAATATAAATACTGGCTGACACGTTCGAAAATATGCCGGCATAAAGTCCGGCAATGGTTGTATTGAGAGTGTTACAAACCCCAGCGGGAATGGCGGAATCACAGGTATAGGTGATCCCGCTGGCGCCGGCCGCTGTGTGGGGCGTGACGGGAAGGCCGGCCAGCGGAATGGTGTAGCTCTCCCGCGAACTCCGCTGGGTCTGGCCAGCGATCGCCATGCCTGTGGACACTACCCTGACTTCCGTTGAGACTGTCTGGGCACTGGCGAACGCGGCGCAGATAAATAGCAGCGTGGTTACCCAGGCAATCATGACAAATTCCCCTTCGCGGGCCAGGGCATTGACCAACGGACTCTCAGAATATCCGCTCTTCCGACATTATGCAATGAGTGTTTCTCACTATTCAAAACGGGAACAGAACGTCCAAACACCTGAGCCGGGGGCCAGCTACACTGAGAGAATCCTGAAGGTTCCTCATGATGACCCTGAACCGTTGTGTGACTGACTTGGCCTTGGTGGCCTTACTGGCCGGCGGCGTCTCCTCCGCCCAGCTGGTGGCTCCGGCCGAGATCAAGGATCCGAAATTGCGCGCTCTGCAGAGCAAGCATCAGACGGAACTGACGGCGGCCGCGGCGGAAATGGCGGCGCATAAGTTTCCGGCGAAAGTTTATCTCACCAAGGAGCTAGATCTGCGAAGCGGCGCGCTGTTTTCGGCCGACCGGCGCTCCATTGAATTTTCGACCTTCGGAATGCAGACGGTTCTGCGGGTCAGAGCCAACTACGCCGCCGTCTATCCCACCGAAACGCCGGCTAAGGACCGCGTGAACCGAACCTACCTGGACGTTGCGGTGCCCGTTCTCACGGCGGCCATGAAGGCTGTCCAGGAGGAAACGGAAATGGACGCGGTGCAAATTGAAATTTCTCATCACGTTCGCAAAATATCCGTCATGACTATCGACCGCTTCGAAAACTCAGCGTTCATCGTGCCGCGCGCGGTGGCGCGGAGAATCGCGGGGGCCGCCGATCCGGAGCAACAGTTGGCGGGATTGAAAGACGCGACGGTTTATATAGATGGCAAGGTTGTCGCCTTCGACGGACAAGCGCCGGCGCCGGTTAGTATCTCGCAGCGGCCTGCCGTGGCCACGCCGGCTCCGGTTGTCGAACCGCCGCCGCCACCAAAGAAGGAAGTTCTCGAGCAACGGCAGACGGGACTGCAGCCGGTGCTGGATCGCATGGTTCAAGAGCAGGGCTCGCAGGCGCATTTCGACCCGCTGGCGAAGCCAGAGCTGACAGCTTTTCGCGGCACATCCTATCTGAGAATTCCGGTCGTGACCACGCTAACGGCTGCTGATGGCGGTTCGCAGTATCGTGTGGCGGCGCTGGCGTTTGACCGGCACGTCTCGCATCTGGTGCGCTTGGTGCTGCCGTATTTCAAAAGTGCTGCGGGATTCGAGGGCATCGTGTTTCGCACTACTGTGACCGCCGGTACGAGTCCCGCGGAATCTGTCGAATTCTTGTTTCCGTTGGCTGAACTACGTCGCTACGAGAACTACGATATTACAGGGCAGCAATTGATCAATGCGGGGTTTGTTTTGATTAACGGCGAGCGGGCTGGTTTGGATTTGCAAACTGCTGAGACCGTGAAGCCATAATTCAGGAGGCTGTATGGAAGCGATCATTTCGGATCTGTTGAACCGTTTCGAGAGGGGGGCGCTGTCGCGGCGCGGGTTGATTCAAGGGCTCGCGATGCTGACTGCCGCGGGTGCGCAAGCCCAGGACACTGCGATCAAACCCGCCAAGATCGACCACGTGAGCATTCAGGTGACGGACCTGCCGCGGTCGATTGCTTTCTACCAAAAGATATTCGGATTCACGGTGGTGAGCGAAGATAAGCCCAACGAGATCGTGCGGCTGGGCCCGGCGGGGAAGGTGCTGGTATCGCTGCATCATAAGAGTCCTACGGGCCTGGTAGATCACTTCGCGATCGGGGTGGAAAAGTTCAACAAGGAAGCGGTGACGCGCGAATTGAAAGAGCACGGAGCTATTCCGGAAGAGAATCTGGATGCCGGATTTCACATCAAAGATCCCGAGGGAATGCGGGTCCAGATTGTCGGGCCGGCTTAACTCTTCAGTGGTTCAAGATCGGAATGTTTTTCGACGCGGGCGGGGCGGGGATGCTTTCGAGGAACGCGTAGATGTCGGCGAGTTCCTGATCCTTGACCACTTTGCTGGTGTAGGGCGGCATTTCACCCTTGGGGTTGCGCACGTAGCGGGTGAACGCGGCGAAGGGAATCGGCTTCGGCGCCAGGCGCGCACCGGCTCCGCCCTTGGCGTCGTGATCGTGGCATTGATAGCAGCCATACGTGTCGAAGATTTTCTTGCCGTTGGCGGCGTTGCCTGCGGGAGTCTGCGCTTCTAGCGCACAGGCCATTGCGAGAAAAATGAGGTAGCGCATGGTGGCCTCTAGCGCGGTTGTGTTACGACGTCTACCAGGGCGGGTCCGCCGCTGCGTTCGACCGCATCGAGCGCGCGCCGGATTGCTGGGCCCAAGTCTTTGGCTTCGGTAATGGGTCCTTCGCCGTGCACGCCCATGCCGCGGACCATTGTGGCGAAATCGATGTTGGGGTCGGTGATCGTGGTGCCGATTCCGGCGTTCTCGATGCCGCGCTGGTGGCGGTT
>Ga0097621_100000529_pt1 | contig 26777 bp, 11 predicted proteins | sample KBSMisM72_FD_73165 | JGI IMG/M metagenome (GOLD analysis project Ga0097621, IMG submission 73165) | Miscanthus rhizosphere microbial communities from Kellogg Biological Station, Michigan, USA - KBS Miscanthus M7-2 (version 2) (version 2) | ecosystem: Host-associated > Plants > Roots >... | reverse complement strand
GGCTATAACACGCGCGTCGGCCCCATCTGCCGGACCGTCCGCGACGCGGCCAAAGTGCTCGACGTCATCGCCGGCTACGATCCGAAAGACGAGTTGACCGTGTTCAGCGTCGGACGCACGCCGAACGCCCCGTACGCCAGCTTCACGAATGCGAAGCGTCTCGACGGTGTTCGCATCGGCGTCATCCGTGAATACATGGATCGGAAGCTGTTCAACCAGGCCGACGAAGAAAGCATCGCCAGCGCAGAGAAGGCGATCGCCGACCTGCAGAAGCTCGGCGCCGTCATCGTCGATCCGGGCGAAGGCGGCGCACTCCTGAAGAAGTACATCGACAAGTACGCGCCGTCGGTGATGAACAAGCTGTTCGTCAACCGCTTCCCAGCCGCCTTCCCGTTCGACGATGCGGGCAAACCGACTGCGGATCACATACGGGCCCTGGTCGACATGTTCGAAAACCCGTCGCTCGTGCCCGGCGGCCTGAACCTGCGTACGCTCGGAGGCGGCCAGTCGGCGGGCGAGTCGCGCTACATGACCGAGTTGTATCTCTCCGAACGAGGCGACGCGAAAATCAAAACGCAGCGGGATCTCATGGAGGGTTCGAAAGCGTTGACCGATCCCAATCCCGACGGCGGTCCGGGTTCGCGCCGAGGCGAAGGCGGCGGCGCCGAGGGCAATCGCAGCGCGATGACGCTCGACAACGCCAACCGGTGGCTCCTGCGGTTTGCGGTGCAGCAGATCGTCCTGCAGGCGATGGAGGACATGCACCTCGACGCGATGATGTGCCCCACCGGCAATATCCCGCCGTACGTCCTCGGACGGCCGCTCGAACCGACGCTCAACGGACGCGGGCCGTCCATCTGGAGCTTCCTCGGCACCCAGGGATTCCCAGAACTTGGCGTGCCGTCCGGATGGACGACCAAGGTGTACGACCGGGTGCGCGACGCGTCGGCGCCAGGCGGGACGCGGCTGCTCGATCCGATTCTAGCGAAGCTTCCCCTGTCGGTGATGTTCTTCGGAAAGCCGTTCGGCGAGCCGACGCTCTTCAGGATTGCAGCAGCGTATGAAGCGGCGACGCATCATCGGGAGCCGCCGCCGGACTTCGGCGCTCTGAAGTAGGCAGGACGGGCGGGATTGGCAGGAGGGCGGGACCTTCCTGCCTCTCCCGCCTACTTCATCATCAGCTTCACGCCCATGAGCAGTCCGACCGCAATGACCGCTCGCCGGACTGCCACGCGGCCGAGACGCCTGGCGAGGCCCGCTCCGCCCACCCCTCCGGCAATCGCGCCGATTGCCATCAGGATCACGTCGGGCCAATAGACCATCCCCTTCCACACGAAATACATCGCAGCGACGCCGTTGATGCACAACGCGAGCAGGTTTTTCAGCCCGTTCATCTGATGGATGTCGTCGAGGCCGATGATGCCGAGTGCGGCGAGCATCATGATCCCGAGACCCGCGCCGAAGTACCCGCCATACAACGCGACGACAAGCTGAAACGCGAGCGCGCCATAAAACCAGCGTGCGCCTCGACGAGGCGCCGACGATCGGATCTTGAGCATGCGCTGCACGGCGTCCTGGGCCATGAAGAGACACGTCGCAAACAGAATCAAGAGCGGCACAAGCCGATCGAAAACGGTCGTCGGCGTCAGCCGCAGCAGCACCGCCCCGGTGATGCCGCCGACGAGGCTTGGGACGATGAGCGCATACATTCGCGGATCGAGCGCCTTCAGATCGCGGCGGAAGCCGAGCATGCCCCCAAGCGACCCCGGCCAGATGGCGACCGTGCTCGTCGCGTTGGCAATCGTCGATGGCAGCCCGAGCCAGATGAGCGCCGGAAACGAGACGAGGGTGCCGCCACCGGCGACTGAATTGATCGCGCCGGCGAGAAACGCCGCGCCGAACGCTAGGAGTTGGTGCTGAGCGCCGACCACTCGGGTTCCTGCGCCGGCAATTCCGCGCGCGTCCGCTCGTTCATTTCGAGCCAGCGCAGCCGCATCGGCTTGAGAACGGCGATCGCGAGCAGCGCCGTGGTGAAGTCCATGGCGATGATGACCGCGAACACCGGAAGCCACGAGCCTGTCGACTCGTGCAGCAGCGCCGCGACAGGACCGCCGAGCACCGATCCGACGCCCTGCGCGATGTAGAGACATCCGTAGTTCGCCGTCGCGTGCGAGATCCCGAACGTGTCGGTGAGAGTCGAGGGGAAGAGCGAGAAAATCTCGCCCCAGCCGAAGAAGACCAGGCCCGACAGCAGCACGAAGAGCACGGGGCTGTGGCGCGCCAACAGCCATAGCGTCATCGCCGTGCCTTCGAGGCCAAACGCGATGAGCATCGTGTTTTCCCGGCCGATGCGATCGGAGATCCATCCGAACAAGGGACGCGTTGCGCCGTTCGTGACCCGATCGATCGACAGCGCCAGCGGCAGCACGGGCAGACCAAACACGAGCACGTTCGCCAACCCGAAGTCTTTGGTGAACGCGCCCATCTGCGACGTGACCATCAACCCCGTCGTCGACATCATCGTCATCATCGCGAACATCAGCCAGAAGATGGGCGTCGCGAGCATCTGCGACGGCGACAGATCGCCGCGCACGCTGAGGCTCTTGTGCGCCTTGCGCGGCGCACGCCGAAGGCCTTGCGCAGCGGCAAGGCCTGCAACGGCGAATATGAGGCCGAAACGCACGAGCGCTGAGCGATAGCTCGACTCACGAAGCACCGCGGCAATCGGGAACGTCGTTAGCAGCGCGCCGACGCCGTAGCCAGCGGCGACGAGTCCCGTCGCCAGGCCCCGCTTGTCGGGAAACCATTGGACCATGTGGCCAATGACGCCCACGTACACGATGCCGGTTCCGAAGCCGCCGAGCAGTCCGTACGTCAGGTACATCGTCGTGATTGTCGATGCCTGCGAGGCGAGCATCCAGCTCGCGCCGGTGATAGCGACGCCGGCTGAGAGCAGGGCACGCGGCCCGAAGCGATCGACCAGCACGCCCTGCCACGGCGAGAGAAATGTCTGAACGACGATGAGGATCGAGAACGTGATCTGAAGTTCGGCGAGTGTCACGCCAAGCGCCGCCGTCATCGGCTGCGTAAAGAGCGCCCACACGTACTGGGGGCTCGAGATCAGAATCATGCACGCGAGCCCAAGAAGCAGTTGAATCCAGCGCGACTTCATGGGGCGAACGGCTCCGGAATGGCCGCGCCGTCCTTTCGCGGATCTGAGGCGCCGAAATTGACGCCTGTCGCCTCGTCGCGCATCACCGCTTGCCCACCGCCGACCAGGCTCGAGAAGGCCCCCTGCAGCTCGATTTCGTGTCCCTTGCGCTCCAGCTCGCGCACCACCGCGTCGGGCACGCGCGATTCCGCGATGACGTCGTTGCCGGTGAACGTCAGTTTGGTGACGCGCGCGGCTTCGAGCGCCGACTGGATGTTCATCCGGTGATCGACGACGTTGCTGACGAACTGCGCGTGGGCCTGCGACTGGTTCCAGCCGCCCATGATGCCGAACGCGATGCGAACGCTGCCGTTCGCCATGAAGCCCGGGATGATCGTGTGCAGCGGACGCTTGCGCGGCGCCAGCGCGTTCGCTTGCGTCGGGTCGAGGCTGAAGAGGCCGCCGCGGCTATGCAGCGCGAAGCCGGCGCCTTCCGGCACGAGGCCGGAACCGAAGTTGGCGAAGTTGCTCTGGATGAGCGACACCATGTTGCCGTCGCGATCGACGACGCTCAGGTACGTCGTGTCGCTGCCCCGCTCGGGCAATGCGCCGGCGTGGACTTCGGGATTCGCGCGCTCAGGATCGATTTCGCGCGCCCGCTCGGCCGCGTACGCCTTCGAGAGCATCGCGTCCGCGGGCACGGCCTCGAAGGCCGGGTCGCCGACGTGCTTCGCGAGATCGGCGTACGCGAGCTTCTTCGCTTCAATCAGCGTGTGAAGTGCTTCGGCTGAGTTGTGGCCGTACGATCCGATCGGCGACTGCTCGAGCAGGCTGAGCATCATCAGCGCCGCGATGCCCTGACCGTTCGGTGGCAGTTCGTACACCATCCACCCGCGATACGTCGTCGACAGCGGCGTCACCCATTCGGCGTCGTACCGCTCTAGATCTGAGGCGGTGAGGGCGCCCTGATGGCGGCGTGAACAGGACAGAATGCGCCGCGCGATATTGCCGCGATAGAACGCGTCGCGGCCTTCCAGCGAAATGGCGCGATACGTGGCGGCGAGGTCGGGGTTTCTGAAGATCGTGCCGGTCGATGGAGCGCGGCCGTCCGGCAGGAAGACGCGCGTGGCTTCGGCGTCGGCGCGCAGCAGCGCCTGCGCGCTCATCCACTCCGCCGCGGTGATTTCGGGAACGGGGAATCCTTCGTCGGCGATCTGAACGGCCGGCCCTAGCAGATCGGAAAGGGAGAACCTGCCGAAGCGCTCGGCCAGCAGGGTCCACGCCGCGACCGCGCCGGGAACGGTGACCGAGAGGATGCCGGTTTGCGGCATGCTCGTCGCGCCAGTCGCGCGCAGACCGTCGATGGTCAACGCCTCAGGAGCGCAGCCACTGCCGTTGATGCCGTGCAACTCGCCGGATCGAGCGTCGTACACGATCGCGAAGAGATCGCCGCCGATGCCGTTCATCATCGGCGCGACGACACCCATGACGGCGTTGGCGGCAATCGCGGCGTCCACGGCGTTGCCGCCGCGGCTGAGAATCGACACGGCGGCCTGCGATGCCAGCGGATGTTCGGTCGCGGCAATGCCGCCCGTGGTCATCACCATCGAGCGGCCTGCTGTGCGATCGATTGCGGTCCGGACGTAGTCCGCGGTCTGTCGTACGCGCATGAGCGGTCTCGGCAGTCCGCTACTGCGGGGTCGCCATCTTCGGGATATACGCTTTCTTCACCCTGGCGATGACGGTGTAGGGACCGACGACGCTGGCGATCTCGTACTCAATCGCCGGCCCGAGAAAGATCGACAGCGACCTCTCCGAGTATCCGAAGTCGTCGTCCATCCAGTGATGGAGCTCGGTCGTGGCGTGACGCAGCGCATCGTGAAGCGTCGACGCGGTGCCGATGGCGCCGATGTAGTCGCTCGTTTCGAGACGCGGCCATTCGATGGGAAACTCGCCGGCGATCGTCGATGCACGAGCGACGCTGCTGTGCGGCCACTTTTTCTTCTTCACGACCTCGACGCTGAAGGTGATGTCGAGCGTCGTCTCGATGCCAGAGCCCGTGACGTCACCGTCGCCGTGGCGCGCGAGCCCGCGGCTGAACGTCAGCAACGCGCCCTTTTCGTACACTGGCAGCAGCACCCTGGTTCCAGCGCCGGCGATCGCGACGGTGCTCCCCGCGTCGTGATCGCCCGGCGCCGTCGCGATGGCGCCGATCATCGGCTCGAGCGGGAATTCGTAGATGGGAGGGCTGTAGCGCGCTGCCCAGTCGACGTTAGGGATGACGTTCGGCAACTCGAGACGCACGACGCCCTTCTCCTTGTCGATCGTCCAGGTGACTGGCGCGCCTCTGGTTCCAAGACTGCCTGGGACGATCGCGTTGGGCGTCATGACGGACGCCGATGTCCCCGTCGGGCGATTCGGCACGAGCTTCTCGATTGAGACGACGATCAGATCGCCCGGCTCCGCCTCGTCGACGAAGAACGGTCCAATGACGGTCCTCTCGTCAGCGGTCGCGGTGACGATGTGATCGCAGGTGTTGATCTTCTGGATCGCGGAGGGCGTGACGAAGATAGGAAGTACTGCACAGAACATGATTGACCGCATGATGCTCGCGACCTCGCAAGATTGACGCCGTGCCGGACGGCGGTCTTACGCGGACGCGCATCGGTGAACGCGGTCCGGACATGGAGGCGGAGAGGAACGAACGTGTAGGAAACGCGCGACGCGCGCGACATCGTCGTTTGCGTACGGATTGCAAGACAGACCGCGCCGCCGGGACAACAGCGGCGCCGTTGTCTCGTTGATCGACACACTTGCGTCTGCCGCTCGCGTTGGCTACATGTTTGTCGTCAGTACGCTTGAACCCTTTCCGCCAGCAGCCGCTCGACGAGCGCGCGCTGTTCACGCGTGAGTTGCGCATGTGCCTCCCCCGTCGCCGTGCTGGCAAAACCGGCGTGCACGCTTCTGACCTGGCCGTCGCGTCCGATGACGATGGTCGTCGGGAAGACACTGAAATTCACCAGTTGCGGCAATTTCGCAGGGGCCTCGTTCGTCGTGCCCGATACGAGGATTGGGAACGGGACCTCGTAGCGCGTGATGAAGGAGAGGATGCGTGGCCGGACCACGCTCGGGTCCGCGTCGTTCTCGAAGAACAGCCCGACCACTTCGAGGCCTCTGGCGTGGAATTCCTTGTAAAGCTCGGTTAGAAACGGCGCCTCGTCGCGACAATTTGGGCACCACGTTCCACCGATCGTCAGCACCACCACGCGGCCGCGGAATCGCGCATCCGCGTCGGACATCGTTTTGCCGTCGAGATTCGATCCGCTGAAGTGAAACGGCTCGCCCCGATTCCTGACGCCGGTAAAACGCGACAAGTCCGGCGGCTCGGGAATCCCCTTGGCTCCCAGCTCGGCGTTGCGCGCGGCTCGATATGTGAACTTTTGATCGAGCGTGATGCTGAGTGTGCCGTCCGGATTGAGCACGGCTTCAAAGATCAGCGGCCGGTCGCCAGCAAAGTGACTCATGGTCAGCCGGCCGTCCTGCCATCGCCCGACCAACGTGCCGCTATCGCCGGAGGTTTTCAGAATCGCGCCAGACACCTCGACCTCGGACTGTTGAAGATGCAGCCTCCAGGACACGTCCAGTTTGGAGGTGTCCTGCGCGGTGCGATACATGACCCACTCGCCGCCGACCTGCGGCACAGGGCGGGCGGCGGCCCGCGCCTGAGCGAATCGCCTCGCGCGAAATTCCATCGGCCGCGCGTTTGGACGTTTGTTGCGGTACGAGCCACGAAGCTGGTCGCCGTCGACGCGAGCCTCGAGGACCGTGTTCAGAAAGTCGTATTCCAGCGTCAGCGCGCCGTTCTCGAACCGGCCCGATGTCGAGGCGACCTTCCGGCTGCCCTCGAAGAAGAAGCCCACGACATCACGGCCGTTCTGCGCGATCTCAAAGCGGAACGGGACCTCCACGGTGTTCACAACGACCATGGCATCCCAACGACCAGCAATTCGCGGCGCGGACGCCACTCCCTCGGCAGAGAAGAAGCAGAGGCCGAGCGTGGCGACCACCCATCGCGGATCAGTACGCCATCGCATAGCAGTCGCGCCTCGCGTCGGCACCCGCGAACCGATTGCCCGTCGCAGGGTCGATCATGACGGCCGTTGCACATCCGCTCACGCCGTACTGGTCGATCTGAGTTGCGTCGTGCCCGCGCTTCTTCAGTTCCTCGAGCACCGCGTTCGAAATCGGCTTCTCGATATTCATGCGATTGAAACCGATGCGATGCGGCGACACCGACCCGTAGAAATGCATCGTCTGCACGCGCGGCCACGCGAACGCCGTGTGCAGGTTCGGATACCAGTCGTCCCAGAACTCCACGACGTCGAGGAACGCCTGCAGAATCGTCTGCTCCTGATTGTCGCCGCCCGGAGTGCCGATCGCCATGAACGGCTTGCCATCTTTCAGGACGAGGCTGGGCGTCAACGTGTAGCGCGGCCGCGCGCGGGGCTCCACGTGGTTCGCGCGCTCTTTCTCGAGGAAGAACTGCTCGCCGCGGCTGCTCATCTGGATTCCCGTGTCGCCGAGGATGACGCATCCGCTGATCCATCCGCCGCTCGACGTCGTGTCGAACATGTTGCCGTCCTTGTCGATGACGGACATGTGCGTCGTGTCCTTGGGGATGCCAGCGCTCGCGAGCAGCTGGATCATCGGAGTAATCTGTGCGACTTCAGTCGCCTGCTCGTTGGCTTTCCAGTAGGCCCACGTCTTCACCTTCGAGTCAAAGGCCATGGGATCGCCGGCCATGAACATCTTCGAAGCGCGCTTGGGATCGATGAGCGACGCACGCTCCTTGGCGTAAAGTTTCGAAAGCAGTCCTTCCGCAGGCGATTTCACGAACGCCTGATCCGCGTAGTACGTGTCACGATCGGCGTACGACAGCTTCATGGCTTCGATCAGCGTGTGGATGTAATCCGGGCTGTCGTGGCCCATCTTCCTGAGATCAAAATTCTCGAGGATGTTCAGCGTCTGGAGCAGCGACGGCCCCTGGCTGCCGAAGCCCTGCTTGTAGACCGTGTAGCCCTTGTAGTCGGTGGATGTCGGCTCCTCGATCTTCGCGAAGAACTCCGAGAAGTCGCTGAGCTCGTAGGGTGCATTGTGCGCCTTGAGGAACGCGACCATCTCCCTCGCGATGTCGCCCTTGTAGAAGCGGTTGCGCGCCGCGACGATGCCCGCCCTGCGGCTCATCCCATTCGCTTTTGCAGCGCGCTCGGCCGCGACCATCTTTCTCAAGGTCTTGGCCAGGTTCGGCAGCTTGATCGTCTCGCCCGGTTTGTACATCGTGCCGTCGGGCTTGAGCCAGGTCTTCTGGTTGTCGGGCCACTTCTTGAAAAACTCGAGGTTGCGCTCGATCGTCGCCGCCGTCCTCGGGCGCATTGCGAAGCCTTTCTCGCAGTACTCGATCGCACGCGCCGATACCTGTTCGAAGCTCATCGTGCCCCACTTCTCGAGAACCGTGAGCGTCGCGTGAATCGATCCGGGGACGACCGAAGGTTCGAGGCCTTCGCCCGGAATGTCGGTGAGTCCCTTCGATTTGAAGTACTCGATCGAGGCGCCCTTCGGCTCCCATCCCTGACCGACGATGGACGTGACCTTCTTTTCTTTCACGGGATAGACCAGCACCAGCGACTCACCGCCAAGGCTGAAGAGATCCTGCTCGACGACACCGCCGACGAGAATGGCAGCGACGCCGGCGTCGAAGGCATTGCCGCCCTTCAGCAGGATCTCGAACGCCGCGGCCGACGTCAGCGGATGACCCGCCGAGACCGCGCCCGAGTTGCCCATGACAGGCGGCCGGATGCCGCCGACGATCGGCTCGGGCGCGCCAGGCTTCGGTGGTGGGGCCGCGCGCCGACCTCGGCCCTGTGCAGGCGGCGCCTGTGCGGGCGCAGGCGCAGGACCTTCAGGCCCCGCCACAAGCGAATTCTGGTTCTGCGCCGACACCGTGTCGCGGACTAACACGCCCACGACACACGTCGCGCAGGTGACTGAGATGACGAAGGCCGACAGAGGTGACTTCATGCGCACCGGATTTGTCCTTTCTGTCTTCCGAGCTACCAGTTCATCCGCACCTGAATCTGCAGGGATCGCGGATAGCCGCCGACCTGATTCACGCTTCCGAAATTCGCCAGGCCGAATTGCGTCACGACGTTGGTAAAGAGAGGCTGATCGAACAGGTTGAGGATGTCGGCCCGCACCGAGAAGGTTCTGTGGCCCAACGGCACCGACTTCTGGATGTTCAGATCCGTGGTGTATTGACCAGGCGTCCGCACTCGTGGATCCGTCCGTGGCGCATTGCCCAGGGTGAACGCAGGCGCGGCCGACCAGGCGGCGAGATTCAGCCACTGATTGAGACGGCTTTCCCAGTCGCCTGACGTCGCCGGATCGACACCGGCAACAACGTTTGGCCGCTGCGTGCTGCCGAAGAGACCGGAGTTGTTGCTGGACTGCCAAATCGACAACGGAAAGCCGTTCTGATAGCGGCCAGCGACCGTGACGCTCCATCCGCCGAAGAGCGCGTTGGAGAGTCCCGACGTCGCCCAGCGATGGCCTTCGCCGAAGGGAAGTACGACCGACGCGTTTACGTTGAGGCGATGCGGAACGTCGAGGAGCGAGTAGCCATACTCCGCGTCCAGATTCGTGTTGTCGAGCGCCTGACCCTGACGTGCAGAGAAGCTGTTCGACTCGCCGAACTGATTGTCCATCAGGCGGCTGTAGGTGTAATTCACACTGGCGCCCCAGATCTTGAGGCGTCGGTCCCACTTGACGACGAGCGCATCGTAACGGGCCGTGCCGAGGTTCGAGCGGTGCGCCAGGACGTCACCGAATTGCGGGAACGGACGCAGCAGCTGTCCACGCGCGATCGTGGCAGACCGACTGAAGTTTCCGAACGCCGCGTTTCCGAAGAACGGGTTCGGCACGAGCTGCTGCAGCGCCGTGCCGAGCGAAAGATACGAGGGATCCAGCTGGTTGATATTGACCGTGGCGTCACTCGTGCCGCCAAGCGTCAGCCGGTCGGACCGGCTGCCCTGATAGCCCACGGTAATGACATTGCCGGCGGGCAGTTCCCACTGGTAATCCACCGAGTACTGCTGCACGTACCCCGGCTTGGCATTCTGATCGATGAAGTCGATCGTGCCGCCCGCGCCCGTCGCGAGCCCCGCCGAATTCCCCTGCGGCTGCTGCACGGACGGAAACGGATTTGACAGCGTGCCCGCCGGCGTCAGACCGCTGTCGTTGCTCGAGAGAAAGCTCGTCGACGCCGTGTAGCCGCGCGCGCCGATGACCGCCTCGGTCACGCCGTTGAACTGCTCGGGGACCCAGAAGAACCCGTAGCCTGCGCGAACCACGTGCCTGTCGGTCAGCGACCACGCGACACCGCCGCGCGGCGCGAACTGATTGTGAATCGGGTGCCCCTGATAATCGGGATTGCCGTTCACGCCGGCGTACATCAATCCGCCCTTCAGATTGATACCCGGCGCCGCCACCGGGAACGCGGCGTTCGGATCGAAGCCGACGGTGAAATGGTTGTCTTTCTCCTGCAGTCCGCTTTCGAACTCGTAGCGAAGACCGAGATTCAGCGCGATCTTCGACGTGGCGCGGATGTTGTCCTGAACGTAGCCCGCGTAGTAGTTAAGAAAGTAGTGGCCCGGCGTGGCGACTGCGATATCGCCTGATGCCGGATATCCGAGGAGGAACGAAGCGAAGGCGTCGCCGGCAGTGGAGCTGGCCGTATTCGGATCGGGCCCTTGCGTAAAACCGTTGGTGAAGTTGAAGTTGCCGGCCGCGTTGCCGTAGACCAATACGTCTGCGCTGATGCGACGATACTCCGCACCCATCGCCAACGAATGGTGGCCGATGGATTTCGACACGGTCGCGTTGAGGGTCTGCGTGATGTACGTCGCCTGGCTGGGACCGGTGTAGCCAAGCAGCGGCGTGCCGCCATAGCCGTTCACCGAGATGCGCGGGAACGTGTTGTACGTCAGCCCGCTGACAAGGCTGGCCGGCAAGCCGAGCGACGCGGCATCGGTCGCGATGCCGTATTCGTTGCTCCCCCAATCCTTGAACTGGTTGTACCCGTATCGAACGGCCACGGTGGTCGTGTTGTTCGGAATGAAGATGTTGTTGAGCGAGACGAAGTTGATCAGGCGATCGTTTTTGGTGGCCGCAGGATCTCCGGCCGCAGTTCCATACGCGCCGTAGAACGTCGAGCCGGGTTCCCTGGTATGTTGCCGCGCATACATGCCGGTGGTCGTCCACCTGTCCGACCAGCGTTGGTCGAGCTTCAGCGTCCACTGGCGCTGCGGACCGTCGTCCAGCGTCGCGTTCGCGTTGAGCGAGGTCCCGGAAGGCGGGATCGGAAGGCCCGACAGCATCGCCACGGCCACCGGGTTCAGTCGATTCGCAGGAATCTTGTTGCCCGGAAACGGATCGCGAATGAATTGTCCAGGGCGCGCAGGATCGGGTCGCGTCGTCAGCGGATCGTAGATGACGATCGCCCGGCCGGCCGAGTTGAGCAGCTGTGAGAAATCGCCGGCGCGCTGTGCCGCCGTCGGCAGCGTCAGCACGTTGTTGCGAGTGCTCTCCTGGAGGTAGCCCTCGGTGCTGGCCCAGAAGAACGTCTTGTTCTTCACAACGGGACCGCCGAATGATCCGGCCCAGTCATAGTAGTACTGGGGCGGCTTGGGAAGGTCGGCCTTCTTCGCAAAGTACAAGTTGCCCACGCCCCACTCGGGTTTGTTGATGAAGACTGCGCTGCCGTGCCAGTCGTTGGAGCCAGACTTTGCCGTCGTGTTGAAGACACCGCCGGCAGCGCGTCCCATATCCGCGTCGTAGGTCTTGACCTGCACCTTCAGATCCTCAACGGCTTCGATCGACGGGATGAAGGTGGCGCGGTTGATCAAGTCGGTGATCGGTACGCCCTCGAGCACGTAGCCGTTGCCGCGCCGTGGGCCGCCGCCGATCGACAGCGATGAGGCGCCCGACTGATCCTGCATTCGGACAAACTGCGGATCGCCCGATTGAATGACGCTGGGTGCGGCAACGGCCGCGTAGAACGTATTGCGGCCGAAGATCGGCAGGGCCTCCAGGAACTTGCTGTCGAGAGACGTGGCGACGGTTGGCGTCAACCGTTCCACCATGGTCGCTCCGCCGCTCACGGTGATTTGTTCGCTGAACTCGCCAACGGCGAGCATGAAATCCAACACAAGGTTTTGTTGCGTCGCGACCTGCACGGCTTTGCGCTCTTCGGTCTTGAAACCAGCAAGTGAGACTTTGATCGTGTACTTCCCAGGAAGAACGTTGGCGAACGAGTACTCGCCCACTTCGTTGGTGAGGCTCGTGCGGCTCGTGAGCGTGCCTTCGTTGAGCAGCACGACCTCTGCACCTGGAATGACGCCGTTCGGATCACGGACCTGACCGCGGATGGCGCCCTGATATGTCTGCGCAGCGGTGACTCTCAACGAGGCGACGATGAGACACGCACACCATAACGAGACGAGTCGTTTCATGTCACGCCTTTCAGCGGGCACACACACCAACAACACGTGCGCCTGCGAGCCCGGCGATCCGCCGGCCGTGATTGATATCGCGACGACGCTTTAGGATTCAGTCACTGGCACGCGCATCGAGCAAGGAATGCGCCATGAACCGCGCGCATCACGGCGATGTACTCATCGGGGAGTACGCACGAATCATCGCGTCGTTACGGCTGTACGACTCTGATCGCGATGACTTTCACGCGTCGACAGTTGTGTCGTGAGTGCGTTTTCGCGCCGACGACATTGAATGAAAAGTGGTGACGTGCTGGCGCTCGCGCGTACGTTCGTGCCGGTTCTGTGATCAGAAGATTCGCGACAAATAAACAATCTTGTCGATCGGCTGTTCAAAGGGCATCAAAGATGTCCACCGCTCGCGCGCGTACACGTGCGCGACGCGTTCGCCTCGAATTCTTCTGGCCGATGCGGCTGCGTGTAATCAGCGCGCGAACAGGAATCGGACGAACGCGTAGAGGCGAGTTCGAACCCGGTACAGGTTCGTCAGCTTACGAGCGGCATTACGGTCGGCGGCTCAGCGGAATTTCTCGTCGGTGGTGACGTCGAAGCGGCGGAAGTTGACGTATGTCGCGACGCCTGTGATCGGCGTGCCGTTGAACCACGCGATGTCGCGCATCTCCGACGGCACGTCGAGGCGCAGCCGTTCGTCGTACGTCCACAGCGTCATCACGCTGTCGCCGGTGCTCGTCTCGAGTTCGGTCTGCAGCACGCGGCCGGAGGCGCCGTCAATCCAGAATCGACCTGTCGACGAGACGTTCCGGTCGTCAGCGGTCCGAAGAATGGTGGGACGAACGCGTTCCTTGAATTTCACAATCCACACGTCAGGGCCGCGAGCGGCGTCGATTCCCGCGAGCCTGAAGTCGAAGCGCTCGCGATATTCCTGCTGCAGGAACGCCGCGGCCAGCATTGGGTTTGCCAGCGTGCGGTCCTTCGAGCCAAGGTTGTAGCGATAGCCCTCGCGTGCGATCGCCGACACGCGGTCCGCGAAATCCGGCGGCGGGTCGAGGAACAGCCGCGCCAGACGGAACGCCCGATCGCGGACGTCCCGCCCGTTCACGGAAAAGACATCGCGAAACGTCAGCCAACGGCTGGACGCCGCTGGCGTGACCAGGAGCACGTCGGATCGAAGCTCGACATGGGCCGAGGGCTGCGCGGCCGTGGTTTGCCCGAAGACGTCGGTCCCGGGCATCGGATGCGAGTCCTGCACGTAGTGTTCTTCGGCGACGATTGTCGAGAATTCGCGGAAGTAGCCGCTGACATATGCCGACGCACGGTCGACCAGATCAGAAACCGGTGTCGTCGCTCGAAGCGCAGCCATGGGCGCCGCGGCGAGCGCGAGAGCGACGAGCAGGACACGTTTGTACCGCATCTTTGTCCTGACAGAGTGTAAGAGACAATGAGGCGAGAAAGAAGCCGACCTACATTCGTGTAGAAGGCGTACGCGTGGCCTGCGATTTCGAATCGAGCGCCGGCTCGCCCGCGCGCAGAAACCAGCGATCGAGCACCTGATGCCTGACAAGCCATCGCGCGTCGAAGAACCACGGCGCCAGCGTCGCGGCGAGTGTGGCCTGCCACGGCCGCCGGTCAGGCGGCTCGGACTCCAGCTTGAAACGATCGCGAAGCTGTTGTTCATAAGGTTGAAGGTTGGCCCGCTCGTACCGATGATCCGCGGCGAGGATCGCGTGCGCGGCCATCACGCCTGACTCGACGGCCGGCCGAATGCCTTCACCGCTCGACGGATACGCGAGTCCAGCGGCGTCGCCGACAAGGACCACGCCGTCGTCGACCACGTGCCGGCGCGGTGGCGTCGACACCAGATACGCGTGACCGCGCCAACGCCATTGCATCCGGACTGGCAGCTTGCGGCGCGCCTGAAGGAACGACACAAAATCGGCCGTGGCCCTCGGCAGCGATCGACGATCCACACGGCCAAGCCCGACATTCAGGTGACGCTCTTTTCGAAAGCACCAGCCGTAGCCCTTGAGATCGCCGCAGAAATAGAGCTCGGGCGTTTCCGGTTCGATCGCGTACGCCGCATCGCTGTCGATCGGCACTTCGACCTCCTGCGCGACCACGACGGGCAGGTTCGCAACTGAAGGATTCAACCAGCGTGCGACGGGACAGAAATGGCCGCCGGCGCCGACGAGCATCGGCGCGGCGATCCGGTTGTTGACGATCCAGGTGTCGCCTTCTCGGCGGAGGCTCGCGAGCGCGACGCCCATCTCGAGGCGCGCGCCCGAGCGATCGAGCAGATAGTGATCGAACTCGCATCGGCGGATGCCGAAGCTGACCGGACGACCGTAGCGCGTTTCGACGTCGTGCGTGCGGCCGATGAGTCCGGTTCGAAAGCCGGTGATTGGCTGGAAGGTGCGTCCGCGGCGATAGTCGTCGACGTCGAGTTCCGCAGCCGCTATGACTTGTGGGGTAATCCAGCCTGCGCACGGCTTGTCGCGCGGAAACACGGCGCGATCGACGACGACCACGTCGAGGCCGGCCTGACGAAGCTTCCACGCGCACGTCGCGCCGGCAGGTCCACCCCCGACGACGAGCACGTCGCAGGCATCCATCGCGTCACACGCGCGCCCACGTCACGCGGCGGCTTTCGCCGCGAACGAAGACGATCTGAAAGAGCTGCATCCAGCCCGTCGTGAACGCGGCCTGCGATCCTGCGAGGTATAAGTCCCACGCGCGCGCAAAGGTCGCGTTGGACATGCGCGTGACGTCGGGTGCGGCGGCCGTGAACCGCTGGCGCCAGTGCTCGAGCGTCTTCGCGTAGTGCGCGCGTAGATTCTCGACATCTACGACAGACAAGTTCTGCGGCTCCAAAACACCCTCGGCGACTTCGCGCAGCGTGGGCGGATACGCACCGGGAAAGATGCGCTTGCGGATCCACGGATTGAGCGGCGTTGGACGATCGCGTCCGATGAAATGCAACAACCCGCGACCGTCCGAGTGGAGCGTGCGATCGATCACGCGGCCGAACGTGTGAAAATCGGCGAGTCCGACATGCTCCAGCATGCCGACCGAGACGAACACGTCGTACGTGCCTCTCAGGTTGCGATAGTCGTCGTTCACGAATTCGACACGATCGGCCACGCCTTCCTGCTGTGCGCGATGGCGGGCGTAGTCGATCTGCTCGGACGAGAGATTGAAAGCCGTGACCGTGACGCCGTGCTGCTTCGCCATGTGCAGTGCCAGCGATCCCCAGCCACAGCCGGCCTCAGCGACGCGCTCACCCGGCTGCAGCCGAAGCTTCCGACAGATCCTCTCCATTTTCGCGATTTGTGCGTCCTCGAGGCTGGCATCGGGCGTGGGGAAGTACGCGCACGTGTACACCATTTCGCGGTCCAGCCACAATCGGTAGAAGTCGTTGCCGAGATCGTAGTGGTGATGGACGTGCTCCTTTGCCTGTCCGACGCCGTTTGACTGCTGCCAGAGCCGCGACCACGGGCGAGGCTTCGATCCATGCAAGGCCAGATACAGAGCTTCGAGTACGGCGACAAGATCGCCTCGAACTTCGACCGCGCCGAACATATAGGTTTCCCCGAAATTCAGCTCCGGATCACGGACGCAGCTGAAGAGGGCCTTTCGATTGCGGAAGACGATGCTCCCGACCGACGAGTCGTCGCCCGGAGCGGATTGAAAGCCATCCCAAAGCAGCAAGCGAATTGGCGCGGCCCCAACCGCCGACCGAATCTGGCGCAACGCCCAGCGATCGAGAGGATTCGAGAACGCGGAAATCCCCTCACTGGAGAACGTCTGATGTTGGCCGGCGACGTGTGTTCTCACGCGATTCAGCCCTTCGATAGGAGGAGGACATCGTCGCGCGTCTCTCGAGTTCAGTCGAGGATTTTCAACACCAACGTCCCCCGAAATTTCAAGCGGCACGTGAAGGGCAAACCCGCATCGGTGAATTCCCTTAGCGACGTGCGCCGCATCGTACCCGTCAGTCGCAACGGACACGCCAGCCGATCGCACGCTGAGAACATGTCTGATTCCGCGGCGTCACCGACCGAGATGTTGTTCGGGAATTCAACGAGAACTGAAAGTTGGCGGAGAGAGTGGGAGTCGGTGCCGCCAACGACGTCCGAAGCATGTCGTTGCCAACCGGAAGACCACTCGAGCCGACGCCGAGCGAGCGTCAGCAAGCGAATGATGGCTTGCCATCCGTAGCTCGAGGTGGCCGCGGCGATCAGGCCCTCCTTCTCTACTTCTCAGCTACGTAGGGCATCCCTCGCGGTGATCGAGAGCGAAGGATGGCGGGCCGTCTGGGACGAGTTTCGCAACTGGACGTTGAGCGCTTAATCGGAAGGACAGGCGTCTGGCACGGTTAAACTGCAAATTAAGAGAACTGGACGATGGGTCTAACCAGGAGCCAAACTACTAGAATCCCTCGATCTCAAAAGAATTCGACGCGTTCGTATTCGATCATCATACCCATAGGTAGGGCAGGGTGGTCCGAAGGCTTCAGGTCTCCGTAATCGGCTCTCCTAGAAGTCCACCGTTGTTACTTTTTCTGATCTCTCTGAGGCTTGCCGAGCGGATCCGCTTGGATCGCTGCGATTGCCTTCGCGGCCTGTTCGCGAATCCAGAATCTGCCGGTCGTATCGAGGACGTACGGATCTGCAGCTCGCAACTCTTCCAGAATGGGGATCGAGGCAGCGTCTGCTGCTGCGATTACAGCATGAATTGCCAACATCCGAACGACCGGTGCAGGGTCACGGAGGCCTGTCCTGATTCGCTCTTCAATGCCTCGAATCGATTGTGTAGTCAGCGGATACTGACTGGTGCCCATCCGATGGGATCGAAGGACGCGACCTAACATCTCACACGCATTCCCGCGTGGGATGCCGCGTTCACGGTCAGCAATCTCAAATAGCGCTGGAACGGCCGTTTCCCCATATGCAGCCAGGCGCAGCGCAAAAGCCGAGTCCGGATTGTACGGAGATTGTACGAGAATCGTTACCGAAGTAACGTCGCCTGGATCCACTAGGGATTCGACTCTGCCAAGAAGCGTTGAGTGATAGCGACCATACGCTTCGCTGTCTGCATCAGATCGAATGTCTGCGCTAGGATGAGCATCCCTTAGGAACCGGTTTTCGCGATCCAGTAACTGAATCACCGCCCGCTTCGTCGCTGGCGCGCTCCACATCCCTGGATGCATGGCAAGCTCGTCGACGGCACGCGATCTGGTGTGCCAATCCGGCGCGTGTAGCTCTTGCAGCAAGCCATCGAGTCCGTGCGCAGATTGGTCCGCGACAACCAGAGGGATACCGAGACCTAGCACTGCGACAATCGCTCCGGCACGTAGGATCACGAGATCACCAGCCAGCAGCATGCGTGGCCTCGCAAGTCACTGTCGTGACAACATCTACGTGAAAATGGTTCGCTCCTCCGTGTTGTTGCATGAAAACCCAAGGCTCAACACACGCTATTGACCCTCCGTAGCCATAAATCTGCGAGGCCGTGTATTGGTCCTTCGCGATGTCGTGGAGGACTTGCCAAATCGCTTGGCTGATGTTTCCACTTGCGTCTCTAATCGAGAAGTCCGCGCCGATGCCTCGAGAATGGGGGTCGTCGCCATGCTCGGCCGAACTGAGCGCGTTACTGCTGACGGGATTGCGATATCCGCTCCTCAGAGGACGGTTTTCTTGATAAGTGCGCATGATCGCGTCTACCGCCGTGGCGAAGGCCGGACTCAGAAGTGCCCAATCGTAATCACTATCTACGAGCCACTTGCCGGCCTCACGGGCGTGTCCGAATTGATAGAAGAAAGTGGGCACCGGAAAGCCATTTACGAAGCTCTTGCAGCTGGGCACCTTCTTCGTGTGCAACGTGATGTATTCCTGTCTTAGCTGTTCCTTGGAAGCGTCATCGGTACACTTCTCCGCCGACATACGGTTTTCGGGACTACCAAGCGGCGTTGGACGGCCCGCCTGAGCATCGAGCGACGCAGATGCGACCGCGACTGCGCTGAAAAAACTGTTGAAATAACCCGAAGCGTAGCCGATTCCGATCTGTGTATCGTCTTGATATCGAAGTGCGCCGATGCCCGTGTTCCAGTCGTAGAAGTTCGGTTCATTCGATGAGAGCGTCGAGCCGTCTGCACCGACGAGAATGTTCGCGTTCGGAGTGCTCGAATTGGGATAAAACGTGACCATGCTGACCTTCCCGCCTTCCAATGCGGCCAGTGGGCGACCCGGCACTGACCACAACACGGTGCCGGTTGTCGGATCGAACGCCGAACCCGTGTCGGTATAGGCGCGATTTCCTGATCCCATCAACAATGGGCTACCGGGCAGGCCAAATTCGCCGCCAGGACTTCCATTGTTTACGTATCGGCCGCTCACGGCTGCGGATGCAGTCGCGCAATTCGTGATGTCGACGCTGCACGGCGTCCAGGACGTCAGTACCCCACCGTTGTAGTCAGGAAGCGTCCGGCCGAACGCGAAGGGTGCCGGTTGGTTGTTGTTGTACGAATCCGCCACGTAGTGATGCAGCGGCACGACTGAATACGCACCCGATGATGCGATGCGGTACACCGACACGTCGAGCTCTCGGGCGTGCGGCAGATCGCTGGCCCACGGCGCGCATTCATCGTAGGTGGTCACGCCGACGATGACGTTCGCAAAGCCATTTGCGTCCACGCTCAGTCCCGTGACTTGGGACGGAAACGACGTGCGCGGTCGGAGGCATCCATTGTTAAAATTGGTGCGAAAAGTCCCGAGCGGGACAACGACGTGGAATTTCACTCCCCCCGTCAGACCGTCCAACGCAGTTACACCATCAGAGGTGATCACGTATACCGTCCCGTCCTGCGCTTGTGCAGTGTCATAGGACAAATTCGTGTTATTCGGTTTGTACGTGTAGCGCCATGTGGAGCCGCTGACTGGGTCAACGCGCATTAGCGTTCCCGTTGAATAGTCATTATTAAAAGGTTTCTCAACCAAGAGCACTCCGCCGTCGACGTCGCCGACCGCTCGAACTAGCCGCTGGCTTGTTGGGAGGCCTAAAGACCACGTCGGTGCACCGTCGACCGTGAATCCTCGAATCACGTACGCATCCGCACCGAGACTCCAATCAATCATGGCGAAGTTCGTACCGTCCACGCTCGACACGCCAATCATCGCGCCGACACTAACCGCCGGCGTGATCGACCATCGGACCGCGCCTACGGGCAAGGCGCCCGATGCATACACGGTTACCGTCGCTTGCGCGGACAACGCGCCGGAGGTGGCGGTAATCGTCGCCTGTCCGATCGTGAGGGCGGTGAGTAGCCCATCCGCATCAATCGTGGCTACGCTCGTGTTGTTGCTGGACCATGTCGGATTCGTCGCGGAGAGTCCCGCATCGTTGAGGGCCTGCAGCGTGACGCTGTCGCCGACCGCGAGCGAGCGCGTTGCGGGGACGATCGCGATCGATGCGGGCGCAGTCTGTAGCGTCACAACTGCCGAACGTGAGGCGACGTTGCCGGCATTGTCGATTGCCTGCAAGCTGACGATATTGTTGCCTGGCGCGAGTGTGACACTGCAGGACACGTTGCCATTGACGACCGTCCCGACCGTGCCGTTGCAGGAGGCGCTTTGAATGCCCGACAGCGCGTCGGTGACCGAGCCGCTGATTGCGAGCGTCGGTGACGTTACCGTCGCATTCGTGAGCGGTGCGGAAAGCGTAACGCCCGGTGCCGTCGCGTCGATATTCGCGACCACGGTCAGTCGTCGCTCGTTACCCAGGCTGTCGGTGGCGGCGACGGTCGCCGTCTGCCCTGCGCCTTCCGTCGTGAACTGCACCGGACTTGGACAGGCACTGACCGCCGACAGATCGTCCGCGCAGGTGAACGACACCGTCACCGGGCCGTGGTTCCACCCGCTCGCCGTCTGCGCAGGCGTGTAGTTCGCGTTAATGAGTGGCGGCGTCGTATCCAGCGTGTACGTCGCTGTCAGGATGGGACTCATGGTCCACCCACTCTGGAAGGCGGCAGCCTTCAACGTCAGTGAGTGATCGATCACAAGCGGTTGCGTGTAGACGGGTGAGCTGGACGTGGGCGAGGCGCCCGTCAGTGTGTACCGAATCGTGGCGCCAGCCGCCGCTGCCAACGTAACAATTTGAACGCTCCCGTACGTGCCGCCTGCCGGAGACGCGATCGGTGGTCCCAGGACGCTCGAATTCCCGATCGTGATGGCGAATGGTACCGACGACGTCGTATGACCCATCGTGTCGGTCGCCACGGCATGCACTTCGTACAAACCAGGCCAAGGTCCCCACCACGTGACCTGGTACGGCGCGGTTGTCGTGGAATCAATCAGGGCATCCCACGCATAGAAGCCAACCGAGGCAATGGGCACATTACTAGTGACTGTCGCCGTCAACTGCAGCGGCGCTGTCGGCACGACCGTGCCTGGAAATGGAGACGTCAGGACGACAGTCGTTGCCGGCCCTCCGGCGTCTTGAGTCACTGCGATCGCCTGAGATGTCAACGAAATAGTTGCGCCACGGGCCGTCGCATTTGGGTTCGACGCGACCGTGAATGGGAGCACACCTGACGTCGCGCTCTGTTGGCCGTGCTGCCACCGGACGCGATCCGCGATCTGCGTGGCCGTAAGTGCGTAATCAAACACAGCGACGTCATCGACCTGCCCGGCGAAATAGTCTCCGTTCGTCGGGTGCGCGCCGACCAGCAGTCCATGCGTGCTGCTGTCGAGTGGCGCGAGCACGCGTTGTTCGACGTCCAGCACACCGTCGACATAGAGACGCGTCACGTAGCCGTCCCAGGTCACGTCAATCGCGTGCCAAGCACTATTCGCAATCGCGATCGTGCCGCGAAGTGTTAGTCCGGGCAGCCGCCATTCGGCAACTCCGCCCGTCCCAACGTACAGACTCCATGCAGTGTTTTCCGCCGTAACAATTACGCGGCCGGTCGTCGTTGTCTGCACCTGCGCTTCGATCGTCATCCGGTTCGTCAAGGTAAAGAGCTGCGAGGGACCGACGGTAACTCTGCCAGTCGCGCCATCTAGTGCGAGCTTCCCCTGGCTGTTCACGGTGGCGCCGCCGAGCACCGCGCCACCTGGCGCCTGACCCATCCGATCGGTGACGACGGCGGAGCCATTCGCGCCGTCGAAGTTGTAGTAGGCGATGGGCTGATCGGCCTGCTGACGCTGACTGTAGCCGGCCCACTGATCGACGATCGGCGTACCGAGCGTCAGCCAGGCCGCGTTGCTCGTCGGTGTCCATGACGAGCAGTTCGGACCCGAGGTCGACACAGCCACATATCCCGACCGCCCCGCAGCCGCCACGGAAAGCGACGCTGGGACGACCACGAACGAGCAGTCGGGCGACGCGCTTTGCGCGACAGGAATCGCGTAACCGACCACCGTCACGGTGCCTATGCGACCGTTTGTCGTGGGATTTGCAGCGATGCTGTACGAGACGACGCCCGACGTCGCCGTCGGCGCGCCGTTGTTCTGCCAGTTGAAACGATCGGCGACCTGTGCCGCGGTCAGCGCGTGATCGAATACCGTCACGACCTGCAGTTGCCCGCTGAAGTAGTCGCCGCGCGTCGGATGCGCGCCCATCATCAACCCGCCGGCGCTGCTGGCGAGCGTGCCCGATACAGCGAGCTGCGCATCGAGCACACCGTCGACATACAAGGCGGCCGTCGTGCCGTTCCATGTCGCATCCACGAAGTGGGGCTGGTTGTCGTTGACAACGTGTTGGCCACGCAGCACTTGGCCGAGAAGGCGAAGTTCGAGCACGCCGCCGCTGCCGACGTAGAGTTCCCACGGATCGTTCATGGCACCGATCACACGCGCGTTCTGTCCCATCGTCTGGAGCCACAACTCCGCCGTGAACGCGGTCGTCATCGTGAGGAGCGGCGTCGGCGGGACGATGACCTTGCCGCTCACGCCGTCTAGATCGACATATCCCAGCGTGTTTACCGCGGCGCCACCGACCAGGACTGCCGTGAGATCGTGCCCCGTGTAGTCGTACGCGGTGGTCGCGCCAAGTATCTCGTGGAATCCCCAGTAGCCGATGGGGTCGTCGGCAAGGACGCGCTGGATGAACGTATCCCACGGATCAAAATTAGGAGTACCGAACGTGAGCCAAGGGGCATCGCTCGCAGGCGCCCAGTTGGTGCAACCGGAACCATTTGTCGTGATCGCGAGGTAACCAGTCTTGCCAGCCGCACTCGCGCTCAGTGCTGCCGGACTGAGGAACGCAGTACAAGTCCGAACAAACTGAGTCGATGCCGTGATTGCCGACGACTGACCGTTTACCACGACGACAACGGCGCCGGTGACATCGCCAAGCGGCACGGTGATGTTGATGGCCGTTGCACTCCAGCTCGTCACCGTTGCGGCAATGCCGTTCACCGTGACCGTGCTCGTGCCTTGCGTCGCGCCGAACCCCGCGCCGAGAATCGTGATGCTCTGTCCGGGCAACCCTGAGGCGGGGGTGATCGACACCACCATCGGACCGGCGATGGGAGCGGCCATGTCAGCATTGATTTCCACCGCACTGAGCGCGCGGCGATAGACGCGGACTTCGTCGAGCTTTCCCTGGAACGACTCGCCGATTTTGATCGGCATCGGGCTGGTCGGCAGCAGCCCCGTCGCCGTGCGGCTTGCCACCTGAGTGCCATTGATGAAGATGCGCAGCGACGTGCCGTCGTACGTCTCTGCGACGTGCGTCCACGCATTCAGCGCGACCGTCGTGCCGGAGAACAGCGGATAGTCAGTGGACCCGATGTGCGACGCGAGATACAACTGACCGTCGTTCATCACATCCATGTCGTAGATCGAATAGCCGTCGAGCGTGTACTGTGTCCACAACGTGCCGCGGACGGCGGCCGCGCGAGTGACCCACGCTTCGAACGTGAACGCGTTCGTGAATGTCTGCGACTCGCTTGCCGGTACCTCCACGCGGTCGTAGCCGCCTGCAAACTGCAGCGCTTGATCGAACTTGCCGGTGGCCCACGTCGGTCCGCTCACGAGCGCACCGGAATTGCCGTTCCCGGACGTGTCGGCCGTCGTCGTGCCGCTCCCTTCGGCAAACGCGAACGCCAGACTTGGGACGCTCGCCGCCGCCGCCGTTCTGAACGTCCAGCTCGTATCACTCGCCAACGCCTGCCCGCCGACGTCCTTGACGCCCGATGAACCGCCGACGATACGAACGGTAAAGTCGGCGAGCGCGGCTAACGCGGCGTTGGGCGTCAGCGTCGCTGTTCGTGTCGTCGCGTTGTAGCTGACGGTGGCCGCAACGACGGCATTACTACTGTCGCGCAATTCGAACGTGCTGCCCGTCACCGTGGATGCGTCCGCCGCGTGACCAAACGTCGCTGAGACTGGTGTCGTCAGAATGCCGCGGCTGGTGTTCGCGGGTGAAACGAGCGTCACGATAAACGGTGTGTTTGGATCAGCAGGCGTGCCGTAGTCGCGTGCGATCTCGCTCGCACTGAGCGCGCGGCGATACACGCGGACGTCGTCCAGCGAGCCTTGGTACCACTCGCCGATCTCCAGCGGCTGGAGCGTTCCCGCGAATGAGCCGGACGCGTTCCGCCACGCGGACTCGACGCCATTCAGAAAGACGTGAATCTTCGTGCCGTCATAGGTCACGGCCACGTGCGTCCACGCGTTGAGCGGCATGGTCTGGGTCGTGAAGATCGGATAGTACGTGCCGGCGAATACCGGAGCGAAGTAGATCGTACCGGCCGACGTGGTGGAAAAGTGCAGCAGCTCCGCGCCGTTCACCGCATAACTCGCGAACACGTCGCCCCAGGCACGCGCGCTCGGATTCAGCCAGACCTCGAACGTGAACGTGTTTGTTAACTGCAGGGTCTCCGTCGCGGGGGCCTGTACTTCGTCGTAGCCGCCGGCGAAATGCACGCCGCTGCCGAACCGCCCGGTCATCCAGCTCGGGCTGTGCAGCAGCGTTCCCGTGTTGCCGTTGCCAGAGACGTCCGCCGTGGTGACTCCGGCACCTTCATTGAACGCGTACGCGAGACTGGGAACCGTGTCCGGGGCGGCGGTGGTGAAGGTCCACGTCGCGTCCGCGGCCATCGTCCCGCCGGTCGCATCGTGCACGCCGCCGGTACCGGAGACGACCCGCCCACTGTACGACGCCAGCGATGCCAGCCCACTCGTCGGCGTGACCGTCGCCGTTCGAGTGGACGCGTTGTAGCTGACTGTCGCCGCGACGACGTTGCTGCCGCTGTCGCGCAGCACGATGGTGCTGGTGTTGATGGTGGAGGCATCGACGGCGCGATTGAATGTCACGGTCATCGGCGTGGTCAACACGCCGAGCCGCCCATCCGTGGGCGTTGTCGCCGTCACCTGCAGCGGCGGCGTCGTGTCCACGGGCGTCGAGGCGTCGCCCGCGATTTGCGCGGCTGTCCGCGCGCTCCTGAAGATGCGAACTTCATCGAGGCTCATCTGCGTGAACTGTCCCAGATACATCGGCTGAGACGACATCGGCGGCATCGTGCCGCCGAACGATCGCGTGCCAACGTCCACGCCGTTCAAATAGATGTGACTGCTGCTGCCGTCATAGGTCGCCGCCACATGCGTCCACGTGTTCAGCGAGACCGCCGAGGTCGAAAACAGGGGGTAGTCTGTCGTGCCCGTATGCACCACGAAGTACACGCGGCCGTCGTTCATCACATCGACGCTGGCGATCGGGATGCCGTCGACTGTGTACTGCGTCCAGAGCGTGTCTCGGACCGCGGCGCTCTGAGAGACCCACGCCTCGAACGTGAGCGCGTTGGAAAACGCGAGCGATTCGCTCGCAGGGATCAGGACGGTATCTTGGCCGCCGGCGAAATGGACCCCGTTGCCGTACTTCCCTGTCGTCCACGTAGGCCCGTTCGCCAATCGACCGGTATTGCCATTGCCCGACCAGTCGGCGGTTGTCGTACCCGTCCCCTCGCTGAACGCGTACGCCACGCTCGGCACCGTGGCCGCAGCCGCGGTGCGGAACGTCCACGTCGTATCGGCGCCGAGTGTCGTTCCCGTCGAATCGGTCACCCCCCCGGAGCCGCTGACGACGCGTGCGGTGTAATCACTGAGCGGCGACAGTGCGGACGCCGGTGTCAGCGTGGCGGTCCGGTTGCTCGCGTTGTAAGCGACCGTGGCGGCGACGACGGCGTTGCTGCTGTCGCGCAGCTCGAAAGTACTCGTCGTGACGGTCGCGGCGGTAACGTCGCGGCTGAACATCGCCGCGATCGGCGTGCTCAGCACACCCATCGCACCGCCGGCCGGTGTCGCCAGCGTCACTTGAAACGGCGCCGCCGCATCAACCGGTGTGCCGCGATCGACAGCCAGTTCCGCCGCTGAAAGCGCGCGGCCGTAGATGCGGAACTCGTCGAGGTCCGCGTTCAGGGAGTCTCCGATCTTGAACGGCAGCGTCGACGTCGGAATCGAGCCCGCAATGGGCCGCTGCGCCACGGCGACACCGTTGAAGTAGATGCGCAAGAGCGAGCCGTCCGACGTAATCGCCACGTGCGTCCAGACGCCGGGCTGAATCGTCGGGATCGATTGCAATGGGTAGTAGTTGGTCGTCGTCCACGCCGTGAACGAGATGGTGCCGTTGGTCTGCAGGTTCACCCACACAGTCTCATACCCGGCGGGTGTGAACTGCGACACGATGGTACCCGAGGCGCCTGCGGCCGGTTTGATCCAGGTTTCAATCGTGAAGCCACTCGTGAGGTTCAGCGAGGCGCTCGACGGAATCTGGACCGTGTGGCTCGTGCCGTCCGCGTGCATCCCGCCGCCGTACTTGCCCGACGTCCACGTCTCTCCGAAAAACGTGGCTGTGTTCCCGTTGCCGGACGCGTCAGCCGCGGTGGTGCCGTTCCCCTCGCTAAAGGCCAGCGCCACTTCAGCACCTTGCGCGAAAGCCCGCTGCGTCAGCCCTGAAACCAGTATGCCGACGACTACGAGCAGGAATACTCGCCGACACCACGTGCGGGCAGATGGCTTCATACGTTCGTCCTTGTGAGTGGCGCGAGCCGAACCGGCTCG
>Ga0097621_100000526_pt1 | contig 26837 bp, 31 predicted proteins | sample KBSMisM72_FD_73165 | JGI IMG/M metagenome (GOLD analysis project Ga0097621, IMG submission 73165) | Miscanthus rhizosphere microbial communities from Kellogg Biological Station, Michigan, USA - KBS Miscanthus M7-2 (version 2) (version 2) | ecosystem: Host-associated > Plants > Roots >... | reverse complement strand
CGCGGGCACACAAGCATGTGCAGCCAGCAGGACGGCAAGTGCGAATTCGGATTCCAAGAGCGCATCGCTAGCTACAATTTTAGCCTGGGCAAGCAAGCTTGGGGAACACGGAAGTCACTGGCCACCGACTGCTCGGTCGGGCCCTCGGAGAGAACCACACCCAGTCCCCCTTTTCCTGTCGGGACTCGAGGTTCGCCCGAACCCGCAGCGTCATTTATCAAGTGAGTGGGAGAAAGCGTGAGACCAGCCGCCACAACTCGGATGCGTGATTAGACCCGAGCGCGCTTAGAAAAAAGGAAGACAGCTTTCCCGTCGTTACCAAAACGTTATTCCGTTCTTATAACCTGAATCAAATTCAAACCTGCAGTCGTCTTATAGAGATACAAACCCCGTGTCCTCGAGCGCTCCATCCCGGTTTCTGCTGATGCTTAACTTTGGGCTGGTTTATGTCTTCTGGGGATCGACCTATCTGGGTATCGACATTGCCATCGAGCACATTCCTCCCGCCCTCATGTGCGCTACCCGTTTCACCATAGCTGGCGCCATCATGCTCGCCTACTGTCTGGTCAGCGGCAACAACATCCGCTACAGCGCGCGGGAACTCGTGCAGTTGGCAATCGTTGGAAATCTCTTGCTCATGGGAGGCAACCTGACCCTCTCCTATGCCGAGCAATACATCCCCAGCGGACTGGCAGCGCTGTTGGTTGCCAGCATTCCACTCTGGTTTCTGATTCTTGATGCGCTGATGTTGGGACACCATCGCGTGTCGGGAAGAGGACTTGTGGGGCTTGGTCTTGGGCTGATGGGTACCGGGATCTTGCTCTGGCCCAAGCTGAGCGCCAGCGGCGAGGTTGGAAGAAGGGAATTGTGGTGGTCCATCGCCCTGATCGGAGGCTCCTTGAGTTGGGCGTTTGGCTCCGTGCTATCGAAGAAGTGGCAGTCTGGTCCACCCACCTTCGGAGCAACTTCCTGGCAGGTGCTGTTTGCAGGATTTGGCAACTTGGTGTTCGCATTCCTGCACAATGAGCTGCACCACGCGGTCTGGACCCCACGCGGGATCGGTGCCATTGCTTATCTCGTCATTGGCGGGTCGCTCGTCGGCTACACCGCTTATATCTACATCCTCGGACATGCTCCCACGGCCAAAGTCTCCACCTACGCGTACGTGAATCCTGTCGTCGCAGTCTTCCTGGGCTGGCTGGTGCTGGGGGAAAAGATCGATCGCTACATCCTGGCCGGCAGTGCGATTGTGATTGCGTCGGTCATTCTGGTTACAAGCGCCAGCGTGACCAAAAAGAAAGAAACGCTGGTCGCCGCCGAAGCGGCCGCTGATTGATCATGCCGACCTGCATCAGCTGTGGGCGTCCCTTGCCCTCACCCGATCAGCCCCACAACCTCTGCCCTGAGTGCCGCGCGGCCGTCATGCAACCGGCGGCATCGCCGCCTGTGCCGCGCAGGCGCAGTCGGATTGCGATTGAACTCGTTCCAGTAACCACCACCATTATCGGCATCAATATCGTGGTATTCGTGGCCATGACCTTAAGCGGCCTTTCCGTTTGGGGCCCGGAAAATACCGGACTGGTGAACTGGGGAGCCAATGATGGGCTTCACACCTTGCTCGCGCAGCCCTGGCGAATGCTGACTTCCAACTACGTGCACATCGGGCTGATCCACATTTCGCTGAACATGTGGTGTTTGTGGAATTTGGGCCTTTTGGCAGAACAGATCTTCGAGCCCTGGACCTATATTCTGGTCTACACCTTCTGCGGACTCACTGGAAGCCTCGTCAGTATCGCCTATAACCCCACTCGAGTCAGCGCGGGAGCATCGGGCGCGGTGTTTGGCCTGGCCGGAGCACTGATTTCAGCGCTTTATCTTGGACGACTGCCGGTTCACCCGAGCGCATTGAAAGCGACTTTGAAAAGTCTGTTGTCGTTCGCCGGATACAACCTCTTTTTTGGTGCCGTGGTCCCAGCCATCGACAATTCCGCCCACATCGGCGGACTGGTTAGCGGTCTTGCGCTCGGGGCGGTTCTGGCTCCACATTTGACGTCGCCGCGGAAGCAGCGCAGCCTTTGGAATGGAGCGATATTTGTCGTGGCCGCTGGCGTCTTCCTGGCGGGCTACATTCTCGCGCGGCACTACGCGCCCCAGCTGCTGATGAGGGAATTGCACCGTTTGCGCGCCAGTTAGTCGGCGCCTCCGCCTCGCGGGCTCTTCTTGACGCCGGCGCTCCGGGTTGGGTCTTTCCGCCGCAAACTTGAACGGGCCCGAGCTCTCTCGATCAGACCCGGAGTGAGCCACGGAATGCCCTCGCGGCATAATAGGATTCCGCGCCGTTGTGATACACAAAGACCGTGTCGTAGCGGCGATCACAAAACAGCGCACCCCCGAGCTTTCTGATGTCGGCGGGCGTTTTCACCCAGCTCGAGGTTTTGGTATCGAAATTTCCGAGCTTCTGCAACTCTCGATACTGCTCTTCCGACAAAAGCTCAATGCCCAACCCGGCTGCCATATCCATCGCGCAATCTGCTGGTTTATGTTCTTTCCTGGAATCCAGGGCTTCCCGGTCGTAGCAAACGCTTCTGCGGCCGTTTGGACTTTCCGCCGAGCAATCATAAAAAATGTATTCGCCCGTCTTCTTGTCGTGACCAACCACATCGGGCTCACCGCCCGTTCTTTCCATTTCATGCAGTGACCACATTTTCTTTGGATTGGATTCTAGCTTTGCCTGCACTTGAGACCAGGCAAGGCCTTTGTGGCGGTTCATATTTTTCTCAAAGCGGGTTTCGAGGGTCTTGAGCAGTCCCTCACTTTGAGAAGCCGACAGGTCCTTGTTCGTGTTGCGTTCTCTTGTAGCTTTCATCGTCGTCACGTCCACATTTCTCAGTCTGTGAATCCACCGTCTCTTACCGGCGCCTTTTTGAATTCTTGTCAATCTGCAGTTTCCACGCCGTTCGGAGCGCACCGATGAGTACATCCTCGCCCGCCGCTGCCAGCCGAATACGCGTGTGTCCCATCTTCCCCCAGCCGCCCGGGATCGACAGAAAAATCTCCGGGGCGTCCTCCACAAAAGCCGTTTGCTGCTCGCGCGTAAGCATCAGATTTCCGTAGCCCCGGGCACGCGAGGCCAGGGAAGCGAATTTCCTCCCTCCCACTCGAAAGGCAGGCGACCCAGCATGAGAGTACTCTTCCACGCCCTCCAGGCTCAGTGCAATTCTCTGAAAATCTGCTGCAGTCATCGAATGGCTCGATCGATTACGGTTTTGGAACCGGGTTCGGCTGCCAGTTCGGTGTTTGAACACCGAACTGTTTGGCATATTCGATGGTCAGCCGCCGCCAACCTTCGAGCTTCATAGCCTCAGCGCCAGCGATCCGGCCGATGGGGGTTCCACTGAGAAGCCGGTCCAAAACATCGAAAGCAATGTGCCAGCCTGCGGCCCCCCAAGCGATGAAGCGACGGTCGATGTGAGTCCACAGCGTCAGCCGGGTGCCCTCGAGAGTGGCTTCCAGCTCCCAACGGATGTCGCCGAACTCAAGCACCTCGGGAGCGTCGGCTTGAGTCACGCTTGTGTCGATCGGCTTGGGTGTTCCCGCCCACGTGAGCTTCACCGTGCTTCCCACCGTATCCAGGCGCCCATCGACGACAAATGGCGCCCACTCGCGCAGCTGTGCCGGGTCGGTGAGCGCCTTCCAGACTTTTTCCGGGGAGTGGCGCAGCTGGCGGACCAGGATCAGTGTCCACTTGTCTGCGTCTGCGTGCTTTTGAACCTGCGCTCCGCTTGCCGGACCCGGTGCGTAGTACTCCTGATCGGTCATGTTCTTGTCCTCGTCCATCTAAAGGCCGATTTCTGGTCCTCGGATCGCCCAACCCAAGTGGTCCGAGTCTGTCCACCGGACCAGCTCATTCTTCACGGCTATCTCCAGGAAAGCTGCGTGAGCTGGATGAGATTGCCGCAGGTGTCCTTCAACATGCTGATCTTCGAGGCCGTGACATCGGTGGGCGGCATGGTGAACTCGGCTCCGCGAGCCTTCATGCGCTCGTAATCGGCCTCGAGGTGGTCAGTAAAGAACATGGCGGCGGGCTGGTTCTGTTGAAACATCGCCTGCTGATAGGTTTTGGCCGCGGGGTTGTTGTTGAGTGCGAGTTGCAGTTCTGTGCCATCCGGATCCTCGGTGGAGGCCACCGTGAGCCAGCGGTAGGGCCCTTGGCTGAAGTCGTTCTTCTTCACAAACCCCAGCACTTCGGTATAGAAGCGTAGGGCTTTCTCCTGGTCGTCAACGTATACGCTCATCACTTTGATTTTCATTTACTTTCTCCTTGGCGTTCGCGGCTGGTACCGCGTCGCTGGCTTTTCTTTCTTGTTTGCTGGTTTGGATGGATTCATGCGATCGAGGTGCCGCTCAAGGGCGTCCAGGTGAGCCGACCAGAAGCGGCGGTATTCCTCGATCCAGGAGGCAGCGTCCTTCAGAGGGCTGGCGTCAAGTCGGCAGGGCCGCCACTGCGCTTCCCGGCCGCGCGAAATCAGGCCGGCGCGCTCCAGCACTTTCAGGTGTTTCGAGACTGCAGGCATGGACATCTCGAAGGGCTCGGCGAGTTCAGTCACCGAGGTCTCGCCAAGCGACAGGCGGGCCAAGATGGCGCGGCGCGTTGGGTCCGCGAGAGCGGCGAAGGTGGAGCTAAGTTGATCAGACATCTTTAAAAACCAATCGGTTAAATAACCGATGGGTTAAATGTAGATAGACTCGCGGCCCTTGTCAAGCCTTTTCGAGAATTTTTTTGGCGGGGGGGAACTCTTCCGAGGATGCGGCGCGTGCCGGTAGGCCCCTTCTTCCGATGCCTCACCGGTGAAACAAATTCAAGCATCGGCTTCGGCACGGGGAACCTAAGCAGTCGCCCGCCGCATCGAACTTCAGGTGGGAGTTGGGACACCATGACGGGGAGAAAGGTTTCTACATTTCTTCTTGGCACTCTTATATGGCACCGTTTTCTGTCGCGGCGACTTTCGGAAACCGGGGCACATCGATATCTAGTGGCCCTCGTCACAAATGACTGCACATTTCGTGGCACTGCGGAAAATCGCGTTCTCGCATACAATGTCTTGGTTCGGTTGTGAGGCTCATGGATTCGGCCCGGAAGCTTTCTACGATTTACCCCCGCGGGCAGCAGAACACTCCTGGCGGTGACATCTCGCTCCGCCGCCGTCTGCCTCGCGTCCTCGTCGTCGACGACAACATCAACACCATGGTGCTCATGCGCGACCTGCTTTCCTCGCGCGGTCTCGACGTGGTCGCCGTTTCCGACGCGACTCAGGCGGAAGCAGAGATCATGCGCCGCTTGCCGGACGTGATTCTTTCTGACGTTGTCATGCCCGGCAAGTCCGGCTACGAACTCTGCCGTGAGCTGAAAGACAATCCCGCCACTCGCCTCATCCCGTTTGTGCTCATCACCGGTCTCAGCGAACGCGAGGACCGTGTGCGTGGCATCGAAGCCGGCGCTGACGACTTTCTTAGCAAGCCTATCTTCCCTGAGGAGCTGTTTGCGCGCGTCAAATCGCTCATCAAGCTGAAGGAGTTCACCGACGAGCTTGAAACCGCGGAGAGCGTTCTCTGCACGCTCGGCTTAAGCGTAGAAAGCCGCGATCCTTACACCGAAGGACATTGCGAGCGTCTAGCGGAAAACGCCACCAACCTGGGCCGCCATCTTCAGGTCGATGAAGATGACATCATCGCGCTCCGACGCGGCGGCTACCTGCATGACCTCGGCAAGATCGCTGTCCCGGATGAAATCCTCAAGAAGGGCGCCAACCTCACCCCGGAGGAATGGATCGTGATGAAGCGCCATCCGGTCACCGGCGAGAACATCTGCCGTCCACTGAAGTCCCTGCGACTGGTGCTCCCCATCATTCGCAATCATCATGAGCACTTCAACGGAAGCGGCTACCCAGACGGACTGAGCGGGCGGGATATTCCCTTACTGGCGCGCATTTTGCAGGTTGTCGACGTCTACGATGCCCTTTGCACGGCTCGACCCTACAAGCCCGCGCTGAGTCACGATCAAGCTGCGATCACCATGCGCGACGAGGCGCGATCCGGTCTCTGGGACGAAGAACTAGTGGGGGAGTTCTTCTCCATGCTGGAAAAACAGAGACAGGTTGCGTAGATCTTGAAGGGCGGGAAACATTCCCGCCTGACACGGGCCCAGCCTGTCGTCAACCTCGCTCCCTACGCCCGTGATACCCTTTCAGCGTCGTCCTTTCCGCAAAACACATAACCCTTGATGCCCCGCTACAGCATCGTGATCCCTGCTTACAATGAGGCCCACCGTTTGGGCTCAACTCTCGAGCGCATTCGTGATTACGTCACTTCCCAAGGGTGGGACGCGGAGGTCATTGTTGTGAACGACGGCTCGCGTGACCGCACCCCCGACTTGGTGCGAGAATCCGGCGAGCGTTGGCCCGGCTTGCGCCTAATCGAGAATCCGGGAAACCGCGGAAAGGGCTACAGCGTTCGAAACGGTATGCTGAACGCAACCGGCGAACTGCTTCTGTTCAGTGACGCCGATCTCTCCTCCCCCATCGAAGAGGCTCCCAAGTTGCTTGCCGCAATTCAGAATGGCGCCGATGTTGCGATTGGCTCGCGCTGGATCCGTCCGGAGACGCAAACCAAGCGGCAGTCGCTCTTGCGACAGCTCTACGGCCGTGCTTTCAACCTAGCTCTTCGGGTTTTGCTTGGGCTAAAGCAGAAAGACACGCAGTGTGGCTTCAAGGCTTTCACGCGGAACGCTGCGCAAAGAATCTTCCCTCTGCAGCACATCGAGCGTTGGGGGTTTGATCCCGAAATTCTATTCCTCGCAGAGCGCTTCCGCTTCCGAGTGGACGAGGTGCCGGTGGCGTGGGCAGACGTCGGAGGAACCCGCATCAGTCCCCTGCGCGACGGCGTGCGGATGGTGGGGGAGGTCCTCAAAATCCGCTGGAATGCGATTTCGGGAAGATATGGCAAAAGCTCCCGCTAAGCTGCAGTGACTGCGGCTTGCGCGACCGGGCTTTCCGGGCGCAGACGGACCGAAATCCCCATGGTTCGGTCAAAAACGAGAGTCATCTTTTCCGCGCAGTCTTGGCATAACCAATAAAACTCGATCCGGCGCAGCGGCTTGCCGGCGCCGCTTTCACTTCCCATGTTGCGACGGCGCTCCTGGCGGCCTTCAGTCTCTACGCGGAAGAGCTTTCCTCGGTGGAAGTACAGGAAAGGTGTGGTGCATTCAGGGTTGGCGCACTTGGAAACCATGGTCGCCTCTCGGGTCCGAGGTCTACGCAGATTATTTTCCCGTTTGCCCAAGGAATGCAAGAGCAGTTTTGAACAAATCTGAGTAAAAGTTTGGTTACAGAACTCAGGGCCGAGTGGATGTCACAGAAACTGCCGGAAGAGCGTACCCCGCGGATCACACCTGTTGCAGATTCCCGGCTCCTGGGGCTATCCTCTAGGATTCAGCTATGCGGCGCTCTACAGCACTAGTATTGCTGGTGTGTTTCGTTGCTGCTGGTTTCACGCCCGTCTTGCAGGCACTCTCCGGCGTCCAGCCGCATGCCTGCTGCTTGCGACGGTTACACACCGGAAGCAATCGCGGCTCGCAGATCTCTACGCCCGAACCCAAAGACGGGAATTGTTGCCCTCCGCTGCGGACACCGCACTCTACGGTTTTAACTCCCGCCGCCGTTGCCTCAATGCTTCCGTCAATCGATGGGGCGGCGTATCGGGACTACTCCGCTTCGCTTGCGTCCTACCACATCATGGGATTCTCGAACCGGGCGCCACCGGTTCAAGCCCCTCTGATTCCCCTCTGACCGCCTCTTGATTTCCGGCGGAACTTGTTTGTCCCATCCGGTCCATCAGGTAACACCCTGGTAGCCACGAGCTGTTTGGGAGATCCCAATGCGCGTTTCATGCGTGCGGGTCGGCGTGCTTCTCCTATGTCTTGCCGCCAGCCTGAGCGCCACCATCTTCAGCGCCGTCACTGGCCTCATCCACGACCCTGAGCACCGTCCGGTTCAGGGTGCCAGGGTCAGGCTGTCCGCGAACAATTCTGCTTTAAACCAGACCACCACCAGCGACGACTCAGGCCAGTTCCGGTTCGACAATGTTCCCATCGGAAATTACACCATCCAGGTCGATGCTCCGGGCTTCCTTTCCCAGGCACAGACACTCACCGTGACATCCTCGAGCCAGGCGCGGCTCCACTTCCCTTTGGCCATCGCGGTCGCGAACGAGTCGGTAGAAGTCAAGGACTCCGCCCAGGCTGCCAATCCGGATTCTTCGACTTCGAGCAGCCTGGTGACGCGCCGCGACATTGCCGATTCCCCGGGCGCGTCTGATACCAACAGCATGGCGATGATCACTTCTTTTGTACCCGGCTCGTTCGTCACGCATGATCAACTGCACATTCGCGGCGGCCACCAGATCTCTTGGATGCTCGACGGTGTTCCGGTCCCGAATACGAGCATTGCATCTAACGTTGGCCCTCAGTTCGATCCCAAAGACATCGATAGCATCGAAGTGCAGCGCGGAGGGTATTCGGCGGAGTATGGCGACCGGACCTTCGGGGTCTTCAATGTCGTGCCGCGTTCAGGCTTCGAGCGCAGCCGTGAAGCAGAATTGGTGACCAGCTTCGGCAGCTTCAATAACACCAACGACCAAATCAGCTTTGGCGATCACACCGAGCGCTTCGCGTATTACGGCAGTCTTACCGGATACCGAACCGACCTGGGACTGGAAACGCCGGTGACCGATGCCATTAACGATCAAGCCGCGGGCTTGAGCGGGTTCACCTCCTTGATTTTCAATAAGGACTCCGCAGATCAGTTGCGTCTGGTGGCTTCGGCGCGTGGAGACCACTATCAGGTGCCAATCAACCCCGCCGATCCGCTCCACGATATTGAGGAGGAACGCGATCAGTTTGTGAACTTTTCCTGGCTCCGCACCATCGGTCCCGGACTGACACTCATGCTGTCGCCGTTTTACCACTTCAACCGTGCCCATTACCTCCCCGGTGCGCAGGATTCCGTGCTTTCCGAAGTCGATCGGGGATCGAATTTTTGGGGAGGCGCGGCCAACCTCGGGATCATGCGGAATCGGCATAACTTCCACGCCGGCGTGCAGGTGTTCGCCGAACGCGACAATCAGTTCTATTCGGTGGTTGACAATGGGACTCCCAGCAATTCCTTCGGGCCGATCCAAACCGTTCCTTGGGCTAGCAACCAAGCGTTATTTTTCGAAGATCAGTTCAAGGCATCATCCTGGCTGACGTTGAATGCCGGGCTCCGTTTTTCGCATTACGAGGGCCCGGTGAGCGAAAACTCCGCCGATCCGAGGGTGGGGGCCGCAATCCAGATCCCAAGACTTCACTGGGCGTTACGGGCTTTTTACGGACGGTACTACCAGCCTCCGCCGCTTGTCACCGTAAATAATCCCGCCCTCAGCGGACCTCAATGCCAAAACAACAACTCGCAATGCTTTGTCCCGCTTCGCGGCGAGCGCGATGAGCAGCACGAGTTCGGCCTCACGATTCCGCTCGCCGGCTGGGCGTTTGACGTGGCTAACTTCCGCACCGGCGCACGCAACTTCTTCGATCATGATGTGCTGGGGAATTCCAATGTTTTCTTTCCCCTCACCCTGAGTCACGCCCGGCTTCGCGGCTGGGAACTCTCGGCCAACTCACCTCGGCTGACAAAAGGCACACGCCTGCATCTTGTCTATTCCCACGCATACGCAGAATGGTCAGGAATCGTCACCGGCGGCCTGATCGGGGGGGAGTCTTGCGACGCACCCGTGTGCCCGCTCGATCATGATCAGCGCGACACGTTGAGCACGGGGCTAGACTTCTCTCTACCCTGGAAGAGCACGGCCAACTTTGGGGTGCAATATGGGTCCGGCTTCCTGAATGGCGACGGGGACACCGTTCCTACGCACCTGCCCCCACACACGACCTTCGATCTGGCAGTTGCGAAATCTTTCGGCGAGAAGTTTACGGTTCGCCTCACTGGACTGAACTTGTCGAACAATCAGTACCTGCTCGACAACAGCAACACCTTCGGCGGCACCCACTACGTGAACCCGCGAACCGTGTCCGTGCAGCTGACGTACCGGTTCAAGTATTGAAACTACAACCGCCTCAAGGCCTCGGAAACCTGCTCGGCAATCTGCTGCGGGGAGGCGCATAGAGCCACGATGACCGCGTCTGCCGACTGCGAGAGCATCAAATTGAACGGGGTATTCTCCGCGTCGCCAGCCTGGCGGAAATCAGTGCGATACAAAACGATCGGCTTTTTGCGGTAGGCGTAGCCGCACTCCCAGCAGGTTCCAGAATCAGGATCCGGCCCATCCATGCTGGCGACTATAACCTCGGCCCACTCTATTCCTCCGACGTCCTCTTCGAAGATAGCTTTCGCCGTGCGCCCGCAGGGCTCGTGCTCCTGCGGCAACCAAACATCGTGTCCGGCATTTTTCAGGGCAGAACATAGCTGCCGGTTAAATTCCTGTTCCCCCGCGGTGAACAGCGGCCCTGCCAGATAGATTTTCATCGTGATTGACAGACTGTTACAACCAGACCTCTCAGGTGCGGGTAGAATTCTAACGCGCGCAGGGAACGACTGTTTTGGAGGATCCTGCTATGAGGAAGCTTGCTCGTATTCTTGCTGTCTGCCTAGTCGCCATGGGCGTGACTTCCGCCCAAGACGCCGGGTTGCATGTGATCAAAACCTACAAAGTCGGCGGCGAAGGAGGATGGGATTATCTGAACATTGATGCCAACTCCCGCCATCTGTTCATCTCGCGCGGAACCCACGTCATCGTTCTCGAGGCCGACACGGGGAAACAGGTCGGCGACATTCTCGACACGCCCGGGGTCCACGGCATTGCCCTCGCTCCCAGTCTTGGCCGCGGCTTCACCAGTAACGGCCGCGAGGGCACGGTCACCATCTTCGATCTCAATACCCTCAAACCCATCTCCAAGGTTCAGAACGTTGGTAAGAATCCGGACGCAATCCTTTTCGATCCATCCACCCAGCGCGTGTTTACCTTCAATGGCGGCAGCCACGACTCGACTGCCATCGAGGCGGCTACCGGGAAAATAGTCGGCACGATCCCGCTCGACGGTAAGCCGGAGTTCGGCGTGAGCACGGGAACCGGAGAAGTCTTCGTCAACATCGAGGATAAGAGCGAAATTGCGGCGCTCGACCCGCATAACCTGAAAGTGAAATCGGTTTGGCCCCTAGCACCGTGCGAGGAACCCAGCGGTCTGGCCATCGACATTAAGAACCATCGGCTGTTTTCCGGTTGCGGCAACAAGCTGATGGCCGTAACCAACGCCGATACGGGAAAGGTGATCGCCACGGTTCCGATCGGCGACCACGTTGACGCCAACGGCTTTGATCCCGACACCCAGCTGGCGTTCGCCTCCTGTGGCGATGGATCGCTTACCGTGGCGCACGAGGACTCGCCCGATAAGTTCCAAGTGGTCCAGAATCTAGCCACCGAGCGCGGAGCCCGGACAATGATCCTGGATCCGAAGACTCATCAGATATACCTGGTCACGGCCAAGTTCGGGCCGCCGCCAGCTCCGACGGCTGCTCAACCGCATCCCTGGCCCACTGTCCTGCCAGACACATTTGTGGTCCTGGTGGCGGGCAAGTGACCATCGGCTTGCGGCCAGATCTGCATCGAATAAGCATGCAAATCGGTACTCTCCGTGGGTTGGCCGTAATTCTTGTTCTCTGCCTGAATGGGAACATCCTGCACGGATACTCTGTGCTTACCCACGAACAGGTCATCGACCTCGCCTGGGAAGAACGCATCCAACCAATGCTGCTGAAGCGGTTTCCTCAGGCCTCACCCCAGGACTTGAAACGTGCCCATGCTTTTGCGTACGGGGGCAGCCTGGTGCAGGACATGGGTTACTATCCGTTCGGTAAGAAATTCTTCAGCGACCTCCTGCACTATGCCCGGACCGGCGACTTTGTGGAAGCGCTGTTGCGAAATTCGTCCGACATCAATGAGTACGCCTTCGCCTTGGGCGCTTTGGCGCACTACTCATCCGACAACATCGGCCATCCCGTCATCAATCGCATCACTGCCATTGAGTTTCCCAACTTGCAGTCTAAGTTTGGGGACGAAGTTACTTACAACGACGATCATAAGGCACACATTCGTACCGAGTTCGGCTTCGACATGGTGCAAGTTGCCAAGAACCGCTATACCTCCGACCGCTTTCACGACTTCATCGGCTTCGAAATCGCCAAGCCCTTGCTCGAGCGCTCCTTCCACGAGACCTATGGATTGCAACTCAACGAGGTGCTTGGGGACGAAGACCGCGCCATCGGCAGCTTCCGGCGCGCGGTCAGCAAGTTTATCCCTGAGATGACGCGCGTCGCCCTGCTCAATCGACGCGCAGATATGGTTGGAGAAACCCATAATCCTGAGCGCAAGAAGTTCCTTTATCAGATTTCGCGGAGCAACTATGAGAAAGAATGGGGCAAGGGGTATCGGCGCCCTGGGATCGGCTCCAGAATTCTCGCCTTTCTCTTGCGTCACATACCGAAGGTCGGCCCGGCGACGGCGCTGGATTTCAAGGTCCCAAGCCGCAAGGCTGAGGACATGTACATCAAGAGCGTCAATGACACGGTCGACGATTACAGCGACCTTCTTCGTCGCGCAGCCGGCAATGACCTGAAACTAAAGAACACCGACTGCGACACTGGCCGCGACACATCGCCCGGAGAATATCCGCTGACTGACGCTACTTATGCCAAATTGCTTGACGAGCACAGTAAAAAGGATTTCGCCCAACTCCCCGCTGATCTGCGCGCGGACATTCTCGATTTCTATGCTCACCCGCCCACCGAGAAGATGGCGAAGGAAAAGTCCTGGAAACGCGCGCAGAGGGAATTGCTCAAGCTGAGGGAACCCGCCCCAGCTCAAGCGCACGTTGCCGGGGGCACCCGGTAATCGTCGTCTGCTTGTTCGATCCTAAGAGGATTTTCCGGAACAGGCTCAAAGTGAACCCAGCTTCTCGATCGATCGGCGCACGACCGTCGCGGGTCTGCCGATAGCCGGGTGTGCACTCGCCCCGGGTGAACACTATTGCTTTTCGTAAATCTCGTGGCGCGGCTGGGGATCGTCTTTTTGCGTAAACACTCGGGTGATGGACTTGCCGTCCTCCGACAGAGTCAGCCGCAACGTATAGAGCACGGTTCCGTCATCTCCCGTTCCCTGGCCAACCAAAGCCGCCCCTTCCCAGTGGGACGTGACGTTTGCACCCTGCGAGTCCCGCGAAGGCTTCCCATCCGTGGTGAACGTTTCCGTCTGCTCGAAATCCTGCCCGCCAGCCGTTCCCCGCACCGTGTACGTGATTACAGGGTCTTTGTGACTCACATCAACGATTAACGCCGTGACCCCGGTCGTGCCCATATCCGATTTATCGACGTTAAGTTTCCACTTGCCGCTGAAGTTTGGGTGATCCGCACCGAACAGTGCGGCCACCCAAAAAAGTACCGCTGCTAGAGAAAACAGCCTGCTTTTGTTGTGCATAGCAGCAGATACGGGCCGCCCCTTGAGTTTGTTCCTTGAAATCCCCGCGCCGGGCGGGCAGAAATAGTTGGCCCCCGGCGGCGTTCGATACGCCCCGTCAGCGGAGCGCAAGCGCGGCAACGAGGGCCTCTCTTTGGGGTTCGTCGTTAACGACAGTTAGGAGGGTAAAAACAATTGGGGATGGATGGGAAGCGTTATGAAGCGCCAGAACTGGACGATTGTCATTCCTACAGTTGGCGGGTACGCCAGCTCAAGAGCAGGTTCCTCAACCTGAAAACCCTCGCCGACCCGGCGGAAGTGTGTGCGCTCATCCTAAGCAATGGCAGTCGCTGACCACGGAGCACCTTTGCAGGAGTCGGGGCATCCCGGCCAATCCTGCCCCTTGTACTTTCCGAGAACGCGGCCAATCAGTAGCACGGCAGGAAACAAAATTCGCTGGATAGCCATCGGGGGAGTCACCACGGCGTGGGTTCGGCGATGCCGCCATAGCACGTGAGCCAGATAAAAGATCGACGGCCTGCCGGTGGTGCTAGCGTTGAGCACGGCAAATAAAGCCTCAAGGAAATGATCCAGGTCAACTGCCGGAGTCACACGGCCATTGAACTCCAGGACGTTCTCTCCGGCGTTCCACCAAGAATGAACGATCCCAGCCGCAAAAACGGCATCTCCCCCAGTCTCCACAACAAGCGTCTTTTCTCCGATTCGTGCTCCCAATGTGCCGGCCTGGACTCTACCCTCCTCTCTCTGCTCGAAATGTACATGAGGCGGTGGTCCATTACTTCGTGGTGGCAGTGAACCCTCGATGATCAGTGCGACTTCGCCGGAGGGATCACGTTCTCGACGCATCTGAAGAATCTCGCCGGTGTGTCGGTTTTCTAGTCTCAAGCAGCGATCCATGGGCATCCTCTCCTGCGAATGCAACGCGGGCATTACGATCAACCCTTTTTTATATGCTCAGAAGAGAATTGGTGCAAAATGCACTTGTGCGTCACAACCGCGGAAAGAATTCGAGGTGTATGCGGCGGTCGGGAAGTATTGCTAGTCAAATTCTCAACGGCATGAAACCAAGGGCATCGCCCCTGTACAATCACAAGAAAGGAAAACAGCCATGAGCCAACAGGGCCGAATCCTCGGCATCGGCGGTATCTTTTTCAAGTCTGCGAATCAGCAACAAATGAAGGAGTGGTACGCAAAACATCTGGGCTTCGCGGATAGCGGCCATGGTGTCATGCTGCCGTGGCGTGAAAAAGACAATCCTGAAAGCGAGCAGATGACAATCTGGAGCATCTTCCCCGGAAACACCAAATACTTCGAGCCCAGCCCGGCCTCGTTCATGATGAACTACATCGTCGACGACCTCGAAGCACTGCTCGAACGCCTGGCGAAAGAAGGCGTACACATCGACGCTAAGCGCCAAGACGAAAGTTATGGCCGGTTCGCGTGGATATACGATCCCGACGGCAACAAGATAGAACTGTGGCAACCCCTCAATCCGAACACATAGCGTTCTTGAAAGTCGCCGGCTGGCCACAATTCACGCCCGTTGTATACCAACCTTTAGGCAAGCGTGTCGCCCTCGCAAGAAGGCCATTACACTTGCCCTTCCATCCTTCTCTCGATAGACTGCGGTCTCATTCCCTGGGAGCTTTGAATTAAACCGTTCGGGGAGCTGCCAATCATGCCAACCACTACCCTCAGAATCTTGGCGTTGACCCTATTTGTCTCGACTCAAGCGGCTCGCGCCCAAATGCAGATTCACGTGATTGACGTCGGGCAAGCAGATTCAATTCTGTTGGAATTCAAGAAAGCGGCAGTGCTGATTGACGCTGGGGGGGAATCCACTGGCAATGAACGCGATCGAGATCATCTATTGTCCGACCTTGATACCTTCTTTGCAAGGCGCGCCGATTTAAACAAAACCCTACATGCGGTGATCATCAGTCATCCGCACATAGATCACACGAAGCTCCTCATGGACGTCATGAGTAAGTTCAAGGTGAAATATCTGTATGACGGAGGGGACACAGTCGGCAGTGGCGTGGCCCAACTCAAAAAGGCCCGCACCTATGCGAAGGCTCACGGCACTCTCTATTTAGCAATCGCAGACGATCCGATCGGGAAGAGCGGCTTTAGTCCACCAGGGCTAAAGAAACTTGTCACCTCTTCCAACGTGGACATGAGATTTCTGACGGGTTCCAGAACCTGCGATAACCAAAACAACAACTCCTTGGTCATACGAGTCCAGTACAAGACTACAACCGCCCTTCTAACAGGCGACTCCCAAACCGATGGTGATGGTGGTTGTGACGAAGGACAGGTTGATCACCTGCTTGAGCGCTATCACGACACGGATCTCTTGAAGACAGACATTTACAAGGTCGGCCATCATGGGTCGTTCAATGCCACTGATAAGGAATTCGTGGAAGCCATGTCCCCGAAGTTTGCGGTGATTTCCGCCGGGCACAAAGAAACGAAAGGGCCTGGGCAATTTCACGGCTTCTATTTTGGGCATCCGCGCGAAGACGTGGTCTCTCTCCTCGAGGAGACGACAAGTACACGCGCTCCTGCGATCACTGGCTATACGTACAGCAAAGGAACTAGGGACAAGAATGACAGAGGCACTATCGATGAAAGCAGGCGAATAAGCAAAGCCATTTACTGCACATGCTGGGACCACGACGTCACGGTTGCGGTGAACGCCGCCGGGGATGAAACTACTGTTTCGACCGGTCCATAGGGCCTCGCAATCGTCGGTTCGTGATACTTGCGGCAAGGACTGAATTCGTCCTTCCGAGTCGATCTGTGCGGGAACGACGCGGACTTCGGCCGAAGCATTATGTGCGCCTTCCAAGCTGGCGAACGAGCCCTCTCCATAGCGGAGCGCCACTGATGCCAACTAGCAACAATGCGGAGAAAAGCACAACCGCATCCAGGCTGGCCCGGCCTTCTTTTGCCCAATACACGTCACGCAAATTAAGCCAGAGAGCAAACTCATCGAGCGTGAGCGCTGCCGCTGCACCATAAGAGATACATGTTGTGAGTTCCGATCGCTCAATGACGTCGTTCGCCTCAAACCCGTGCACGTTGTCGCAGTCCGGGCTTGGAGCCGCCAGGGTTGGCGAAAACCTCACTTATCGGAAACCGAACTCTCCGTGGGTTTTCTCAGCAGGCTGGTATCATACCTCCGCGGCGGAGTCCTCCAAGCTTAGCTTGTATCGGGTCTTCGGGCTCGGTTGGCTTCTCTGGGGTTACCCCAGGGCAACGTGAAGAACTGACAATTCGTCGCGTGAGCCTTTGCTGCGCTCCTGGCGCAGGTCTGCTCATGCAAGGTGAGACTCGTTGGAGTGCTCCGTCGCGATCCACGATGCCCGACCTATCCTTTTTAAGAGCAATGGCCGGAGCCTTTCTCTCCGGTGAAGCGACCGTGCCACAAGTTGTTGATCGTGTCAGCAGAACTCTGGGCAAGAAGTGGCGTTGGCTTCCGCCCTTGGCGCAGCGTTACGTCAACGCGATCGCCGCAAGGACACGCCCTCGACGTCGGGATGTAATCCATTTTCTTTCGCATGACCCAGGTTTCAAGCGTGCCTGGTCGAACCACTCCGACGAATTGTTCGTCGAGCAGTGGCTTACCGAACCACAGAAGATGCAGCCGGTTTCGGCAGCGGCGAACTGGGATATCCCCGCTATCGAGTCCATCGGGGCCTTGGCCGAGTGGTTTGGACTCACCCTAAGCGAACTGCTGTGGTTTGCCGACCTTAAGGGACTCGGGTACCGGAGTAACCGCAGCAAGCTAAGGCATTATCACTACCGGATCTTGGACAAGCGCGACGGCAATATTCGCTTGATTGAAGCGCCGAAGCCACGGTTGAAGGAATTGCAGCGACAGATCCTGGTTCGGATTCTTGAGAAGATCCCTCTTCATCCATCGGTGCACGGGTTCGTGAAAGAGCGATCCATAAAGACGTTTGTCGCTCCCCACGTGAACCAGCGAGTCATCTTGCGTATGGATCTCCGCGAGTTCTTCCCGTCCTTCCCCGCCGCGAGGATTCAATCGCTGTTTCGCACGATGGGCTATCCCGAACCCGTTGCTGATTTGCTTGGTGGCATTTGCACGAACGCTGTGTCGCGCGATGTGTGGAATAAGCCCACTTTTGACGTCGACCCTACCCGTTGGGCGGAAGCGCGCACCTTGTATTCGAAACCGCATCTGCCGCAAGGAGCGCCCACCTCACCCGCGCTCGCCAGTTTATGCGCTTACCGCATGGATTGCCGCCTGAGTGGCTTGGCGAAGTCGGTGGCTGCTGAGTACACGCGTTACGCGGACGACCTCGCGTTTTCTGGCAACCAAGCATTCGAAAGGCTCATCGAGCGGTTCTCGACGCATGTCGCTGCCATTCTGATGGAAGAAGGCTTTACTGTGCACTACCGCAAAACAAGAATCATGCGGCAAGGCGTTCGCCAACACCTCGTCGGTCTTGTTGCCAATCAACACATGAACATAATGCGACCCGACTATGATCGCCTCAAAGCCATACTCACCAATTGCGTTCGGTTAGGTCCCGAGAGTCAAAATCGCGAGGCTCATCCTCGTTTTCGGTTAAACCTTGAGGGTAGAGTGGGGTTCGTGGAAATGATCAACCCGAGCAGAGGCAAACGTCTGCGTAACATATTCGAGCAGATCACATGGCAGTGACAACGCCGGCGCGGACCCGCCCAACATTTCTTCATGCTTCTGGACTCCTATCGGCGAAAAGCCAAATGCGGTTGCGACCGAGGAGCAATTGGTGCGGATTGAGAAAGCCCGAACACGACCTTATGCGTCGGCACGCGTTGAGCCCGTGCGAGCGATCAAGCTTGCGGAATGTCTAACGCGGGACGCTTCTGAACTTCACCCGCTTTTTACTACTCCTTAATGTCGCTTTGACCACCTAGAAACTCGTTTGTTGGTAGGTTCTCCAGTCGGGCTTTTTCAGGGGATGCCCGCAACTCTAAACCTCCGCCAAAAGGGTGATCGACTTATGAAACGCAAAACGCTTTTAACGCTACTTTCACTAGCTACTTTGACCGGCAGCATCTTCGCAGCTGAGGGTCCAGTTCCGCAAGGCGTGCGACACCTGAACCACGTCTTTGTCGTTGTGATGGAAAATCACGGCTATTCTCAGCTTATCGGCAATCCAAACGCTCCTTTTACCAACGCGTATGCGAAGCAGGCGAACTCAGCCTTGAATTACTTTGCGATCGGACATCCGAGCCTTACCAACTATCTTGAAATCGTGGGCGGATCTAACTTCGGTGTGCGCAGCGACAACAACCCCGATTGGCACAATCCGACCTGCATGACCAATCTCTCCACTGCGACGGTCAACACGGACTTTCCTTCCAGCCCGAATATCTGCCCAATCGCGGGTGCTGGAACCGATGCAGAGACCCCAGCTATCGATCTCACGAATGAGTGTCCAAGCCCGGACACAACCGATCCATGCCCACCGGGTTTGATTGATATTGACGGAGTGACTTCGATTAAAGCCACGCCGAATACAGTCGGCAAGACGATTGCAGATCAACTTGCTGAACGCAACCGCACGTGGAAGAGCTACCAGGAGAGCCTCCCGCCACAAGGCGCAGACGGCGTGAATTTCAGTGATGGCTTCTTTACGGACGCGAGCAATATTCCATCGGTAATTCCTGGTGAGGCGCAGACGCTGATTAAGCTCTACGCTGCCAAGCACAACCCGTTTGTGTATTTCCAGAGCGTCCAGGAAGGCCAGAATGCGAATTCGAGCCTGAAGAACGTCAAGGGATTCTTGGGAGAAGGAGGATTGTTCGAGGATCTAGAAACCGGTCACGTGCCGAACTTTGCTCTGATTGCTCCCAACCAATGCACCGATCAGCATGGGCGCGGCAACGGTGGCCCTCAGTGCGACTTCGACCCAAGTGATACGGGCATTCAAGCGGGACTGAACCCTGCCCTCATTTACCTGGGTGACCTTACTCTACGAAACATCGTGATGGCTATCCACAATTCTCCAGTCTGGAAGCAGGGTCACAACGCCATTGTGGTCGTATGGGATGAAAACGATTACAGCTTCGTGCCGAACGTGAACCAGGTCCCTGCCATTGTCGATACGAACGTCGGACCACAACATCACTCCAGCTCACAACTCTACAATCACTTTTCTTTGCTCAAGACTCTGGAAGGTGCATTTGAGCTGCCCTGCCTCAATCATGCCTGCGATGAGAGTGTGAAAGTGATGTCCGATCTCTTTAACTCGAATTTCAACTAGCTTTTGAGTTCGACAGGCTCGCTTTACAGTTGGTGAGCAGCGGACGATGGGATGGGGGTGCCTAGTGTATTGCGGCGCATCTTCCCCCGTCCCATCTTTTGCTTGCGTGCTCGCTTGAGTTCGATCTAACGCGTCTCGGATCCACAACCCATTCTGCAACTCTGCCAGCAGCCGCTCGAACCCGGCATCGTGACTGACTCGCTATCGAGCGGCAAAGTGACGGTTGCTCTGCTGGCGAACAGAATTGCTACCACAAGCCGGCCGGGACTGTAGCACAGTATTGTTTGGTAAATCCTTAGCCCACCAGCGGAGCCGCTATTGCACGTAGTCGAACAGGGTCATAAATCCAAAATCCATGTGTAGTTGCTGATGACAATGGAACAGTGTCATCCCCGGATCGTTTGCTACAAAATCGAAGGCCATGTCCTGGTATCCGCCCAGCATCACGACGTCCTTCATAACACCCGCTGTCGACTTGCCCATGATGCTAGTCAGCTCAAACACATGCCGGTGCAAGTGGATGGGATGAACATCATCGCTCTCGTTCTGCATGTGCACGCGGTAACGCCGTCCCTCACGCAGATGAAAAGCTGCTGGAGCCATTGCTCCCGCCATCGGATACGCCACGCCATTGATCGTCCAGCGATTGAATCCCTCAACCGCTGCATTGTCCTTGGCAAATGTCATTTGGAATGTCTCGTCAGGCGACGGTGCAGTGGCGCCCGGCTTTGCGAATTTCGTGTAGTCCCAGCGGAACTTCGGCGGGACAATCCATTCCGCCTTGCCGGTATGGTTCGCGTACTCCACCACAATGCCCATGCCGTGGCGACGATCATCGTCGCTGGTGTCGCCCATGATCCAAACCCCCGGATGGTTCATTTCCACAATTGCTGAGACACGCTCTGCGGTCCCGAGCCACAAGAACGGAACCACTGCAGGATTGGGAACGGGATTCCCGTCGAGCGCCACCACTCGGAAGGTGTGCCCCGGCAAGGCAAGACTGCGAATCTCGGTGGCGCTCCCGTTGAGAACGTGAAACAGCACCCGCTCGCCCTGTTTCACCTTGATCGGCTCTCCATGTCGAAGCATGCGCCCATTGATGGTGAACGCATCGTATCCGACTTCATAACCGTGCGGCATGCCCTTGTGAAGGGACGCTTTCATTGCTGCCTCACCCTTCTCTTCAAGCGCCTTCGCTCTCCTTGCGGGAGACAATACATCCTGAGCCATGTCACCGCCACGACTAAAAGTGGGTTCAAACTCTTTCAGTACGAGAAAGACCTCGCGGTCATAGTTTCCCGGCTCATTTTTGGGTTCGATGTACACATGCCCAACCTGACCGCCGTACTGGCCGCCGGAAAGATCGGCTCCAGCACGGTTGTGCGTGTGATAGAACCTATAGCCCGAAGGGCGCGGCACGAACGAGATGCGTCTGCTCCGATGGGCCGGAATAGAGGGAGTCCCTTCCTCTGATGCGCCATCGATGTCGACCGGAACGAGTTGACCGTGCCAGTGGAGTTGCTCCGGCGTGTCGGTGTCGTTGAGCAAGTCCACGACAACTTGCTGCCCTTCCTTGAAACGCAATAGCGGCCCAGGGAACTGCCCGTTATATGTCGTTACTGAGATGATCTTGTTCGGCGCGATCTCTACGGGTGTAGCGGCGATTCGAATCGTGTAATCAGGCTTACTGGAGCCCGGTACCGGGCCCCCGGGCTGATCGCTTGAAGAAGGCGTTTGTGCCATTGCCGAGGGAACCAATACGCCGCCCGCCACGACACCGGCCGTCTTGAGGAAACTACGTCGCGAAAGACTCATGAGCGTCTCAGCTCCTTGCAACCTTATGGGATTCGGATGAGCCAGGAGAACGATTCCAAGTGCGAGGATTATGAAAGAAAACAATTCCGCGAAAGACCTCTTCTGGGACCTCTACCAGCATTCGCTGGCCGAGTACGGTGCCAACCAGGACGCCTATGGTGCCCAAAACCAGATATCTCCACACCTGCGCGAGTTGCCGGGCCTCGCTCACGAAGTACACGGGCATGCGCGCGGCGTCTACCATGAGTGCGATTGCGGTGGCGGTTGCCACAAAACCTTCCTTTTCGATGTCAAATCCGAGCAACGCAGCCGAGCGGATGCCGCCTAGTTTGCCCACCAATCGTCGGTCCAATTGTTTGAGCAAACCACGGCTGAGAGATACCTTGACCGTACAAAAGATCCATCTTGCCGGGAGCATAATCCCAATTAACGTCTTCCGCGGCAGTATAGTAATGGCTTGTCACTGCAGATGCTGATACTGCATGCATGCATTGACATGACGAACAAAAGAATCCTCCTCCGCAAGCTCACGCATCTCTCCCTTTAACTCCACCTCTGGAATTTTATGTTGCTCGGGACTATTAGGAATCGACTTCCTGCTAAGGGCGATACTCCGACGTTACGGTGGAACGGCGCCAAAAAGGAAGTCGGACGGTTTCCCTGTTCCAGGATGAAGACGGTACGTCCTCGAGAAACTTCGAGCACAGTAAATCGTATGCCAATCCCCACGCATTCGCCCAATCGATCTAGTGGCTCCAAAGACCATCGGAATAGGGTTTGGAAACTTGCACCCTAGCTTCCTCCTTGGTGCGTTAATATGAGGCACGCTCAGCGTATTGACACAAAATGAATACTATAAGCAAAACCCTCGTCTTCTGGTTAGTGGTCGTCGCCGCTGGCACGTTGCTGTGGCTCTCTGTAAAGAGGAACCAAACTGCCCACTCCTCGCCTGAAATTAGCTATTCTCAGTTCTTGTCGCAGTTAGACTCTGGGGCAGTCGCAAAAGTCAGAATTTCCGGAAACGTCATTGAAGGGACCTACCGCGAGGGCGGCGGCTTTCGCGTTAACACCCCGACAGATCAGGAGGCTTTGGTTCAGGAACTACGTTCCAAAGACGTCGAGGTCTGGTATGAGAGCAATGGCGGGAATTCCACCAAGAATTGGTTAATGAACCTTGCGCCGCTATTACTTCTTGCCTTGTTGTGGTTTTTCATGATCCGGACAATACGTGCTCGGAACAACCCGCAATCTCCGGCTTCACCAGGAACTTCGGGCGGTGGCATAACCGGAAGCTAACCTAGGAACTGGCGAAGCTCCTAGCCAAACCAGCCTTCGTTATACTTTCAGCCCCAACCTCTAGAAATACTTTGTACGGCAGGTGGCGAGGTTTTGCTGAAATCAGTCCTTCGGGAAGGTTGGGGCGCGGTAGGTTGTCGGCGCGCGTTAGACAATGCAAAATCCCGCCATTGCGCAAAAGACGTGAAGCGAGATTTGGTCAAAGATCAACGCATGATGAAAAAAGTGATGCCCTCCACGGGGAAATGCGAGCGACGGCTCTGAACCGTCGCCCGCTGCTCTTTCCGGACTGTGAGGACCTGTTGCCGAGGCGAAGCATTAGGCTGCCAGTCGCTCGGCGATCTTGCCTTCGACAATGTGGCGAACAATGCGCCTGTCTCTTTCGAGAAAGGCTAGCTTGTCGGCAAGGACACTTTCCAAGAGCACACCTACGCCGTAGTGACCCGTGAGGTCGGCCGCAGCCACCAGCATCGTGTATTCGGCCATCCGTAGGTGCGCCAAGTGCTGGGCCTTGGCCAGAATATAGAGATGTCTCGCTGCCGGAGACTGTATTTCAGCAAGCTCGCGCTTGAAATCCTCCAAGAAAACTTCTTGGAGTCTCCCGCTGAGCTTGACAGGCTTCTCCCCGATGATCTCGAAACACTGATCCAGTGTCTCCTGGTTCTTGTCTGCGATAAAGGCGCGAGCTTCCAGGGCCTCTTTGATATCTGGGTTTTCCGCTGCGTTGCTGATTTCTCGATACCACTCCGCGCTTCGTTCAGTATTCCTGCGAGCGTCACTGAGGAGCATAAGAAAAACTTCTTTCGGAGTCCTTGCTGCCATAGTGTTTCTCCTTATGGAAATGTAAGATTTTGGGTGAACAAGTTATTGAGGGAGCGTTATGCGAACGATATCGAGGCTCCACTCTAATCAAAACAACTTGGCTGATAGGCGAGCGAAATCAGGGTGATTTTAGGGAGCCTGCGCCGAAAACCAACTGTCACTAATTGCAGCGCACAAGCTGGCGCTTTGAACAGGGGTACGAGCGAACAAAGGCGCGCATCCTCCCAATCTGTCGTTTACGGAGACCATCGACCAAACGACTCTTTGAACGGGATTCGTGTGCGGTTTGGCGACAAGGCCTGTGTCGGCGATCCCCTGCCAATGCCCTCCGCTAGCTATCCAAACTGAGGGACCCTGCCTTTTTTGACAGCTGTCGACACGTTGTCAGCCTGCTAGGCTGGCGGCTTCAAATCAACCACAATCTGGTGTCCTTCCCACTCCGAAAACAGACGCGGTTCGTAGAACGTACTCGGTGCCTGTTCGGAATCTGGTCGAGGCGAACGTAGCCGAGCACACGGGCGTGGAACGCGCCGCTTGAGCGAGAACTCTCGTCGTGGCCGCACGCGCCGGCCTGTGACGAATGCGGAGTCGGTGGATGCACTCTCGATAGTGAGGTGTCGCCGTGAGTGCAACAATTCACACGCTGAAGCAGAGAGCCTACCACGAGCTTCGGGAATACCTCGTCATTGTGCTTTACCTTTGGGTGATCTTTGCACTGCTTCTTTTGTACAAGTCAGTGATTCTGGCCGAAAACGACATCAGTTTTACGGCGAAAGGGCTGGCGCTCATCAATGCGCTGGTGCTTGGAAAGTTCATACTCGTTGCCAGAGCGCTCCACTTGGGTGAGCGAGCCGACGATGGGCCGCTTATTTATCCGACGCTCCTAAAGTCTGCCTTGTTTGCGGTTGTGCTGGCGTGCTGCAAGATTCTAGAGGATGCTGCCGTTGGTTTCTTTCACGGTAAGCCTTTCTCCCAGAGTATTGCTGACCTTGGCGGTGGTAACTTGCGGGGTATCCTGACTTTGACTCTACTCCTGTTTGTCATCCTCATTCCTTTCTTTGCTTTCGGTGAGTTGAAGAGAGTTCTTGGCGAGGGTAAGTTGACGCAGCTGTTCTTCTACCCGCGCGGGATGTCAAGACCCGCCAAACAGCGGGTGGCCTGATTTCGCGGAGAAAGGAAAGTAGGAAGGAACTGAGGTGAACAAACGTATTGAACTTATGAAGGACTGAACCCATGGTGTCTTGCAACGAGGACATTGAAGGAGAAAAAATGCGACAATTCTGCTTGGTAGTAGTCCATATCGGGGCAATCGATTCCAGTTTTCTGATAGATGGTGTGTGGCTGAAGTTGTGCCAGGGATCTCAGCGAGACCGCTCGGTCCGTCGTTATTCCACTGTTGATCAAACCAGAAAGTGAAACTACCGCGCTCAACTCGTTTCCATCTAGCTCAGCCAAAACTTTCTTCGCGGCTTCTTTTGAACGAGCGAGATCGCTGAACGCTACATGCAGGTCATCAAACAAGAAAATTACAAAATGCCTCGGCGATGCTGTGGACGGATGAGGTCCACTTAGGGACGGGCTTTGCATAAAGTGTTCAGGGGCAACCGTAGCAAGCATGAACCCTGAAATCACTTGCCGCTTATTGTTGTCGAACACCTGAAAGTCACGTTCTGTTAGGTCACCCACCGGCATTCCGCCAGGGTCTCGAACCATTACCGGCACAAGAACAACATCTACCTTGCTCTGAAAGGTGAACGTATCGTTCCGTGGCTTCGAGTGGTTTTCCTCCCCGAACGCAATGACTACTAGAAGCGAACAGCAAACCAGCAATACGGAAATGGATTGGGCCAGCATGCTTGCAGGGTTAGATGCTGTTGAATAACGGGGTAGAGCAAACCGAGTCCTTCGGGAGATCATGGCTGCCATCTTCAGCGTCTTGGCACAGATGGCGATATCGGGCTAAACGGCGAAAAGCGACCTCCTGCTGCACCCGAACCTCAAACCGCAAAGCATGAGCCCGGCTCCCTCCCGCAGAGGTGTAGCATTTTCCTCTCAATCCTCCCCTGCGCCGTTTGACGGGATGTATGGGACTAAGGCAAAAACGCTACACCCCATGGATGGTTGGAGCGGGAGCTGCGGAGCGCGAAGCCAGAGTCCGCATTTAGACATGAGCCGCAACATGTCGCTGTTACAACTACCAGTTGTTAGCCTGACCGAAACCAGTATCACAGTAAAAGCGAGCGCATCCATAGCAGAAATCCAGCTTGACTGTTAGGCGGCGCTCGAAGCGATCGATCAGTCGCCTGTCATCAGCACCTCGCCTCTTATATTCGGCAAGGTGGGCCGATATCTCCCTCGGCATGACCGGCCTTTCTAAGCAAAGGATTCGTACAGACCACTTCTCAGCTTCCCCGGTGGGCAGATCAACCAATTAAGACCGTGCGCTAGCACTGATGGATCAGCAACTAAGATTTGGCAAGGTTGAGAGCCCTCTACCCACGCGCGACGTTCTTCAGTGAGGAGACAAGCAATGACACACGATTACGACAACGCTGCTGCCCGGATTCGAAACAGGAGGAGTTTTCTAGGCACCACTCTGGGAGTATGGGCCCTCACTCCCCTGATTCCCTTCACAATGCAGCTTGCGCCAGGTGCGGGGTCACTGACAAAAGAAGAACGCGACAGCATGGCGCCCGACCAGGTAATTGAAGAATTGAAAAAAGGAAATGTGCGGTTTCGGGCAGGGAAAATGGCGTCTCGGGACTACCTGGCGGAGAAACGTGCAAGCTCGTCCGGACAATACCCAGCAGCAGTGATCCTTGGCTGCGTCGACTCGAGAGTTCCTGCAGAGATCATCTTTGATGCCGGGATCGGCGATACATTCACGGGCCGTGTCGCGGGCAATGTCGTGAATGACGACATGTTGGGCAGCATGGAGTTTGCATGTGCGGTTTCCGGCGCGAAGGTGGTTCTGGTGCTTGGGCATACAGCCTGTGGGGCCGTAAAAGGCGCGATCGACAATGTCGTTCTGGGAAATCT
>Ga0097621_100000519_pt1 | contig 27021 bp, 28 predicted proteins | sample KBSMisM72_FD_73165 | JGI IMG/M metagenome (GOLD analysis project Ga0097621, IMG submission 73165) | Miscanthus rhizosphere microbial communities from Kellogg Biological Station, Michigan, USA - KBS Miscanthus M7-2 (version 2) (version 2) | ecosystem: Host-associated > Plants > Roots >... | reverse complement strand
ACAAAATGTGCCATGGTTGTTTTATCCGCTGATCATGCCATTATCAAAACAACCGATTGTAAAAAACCTGGATGGTATCCGGTCTGAGTTTATCAGCACTATCGATACGCTTGCAACGAAAGGCGTAAATAAAACCGTATTGCTGTCGTCATCGCCTTACAATAAGAAATTTAAAACACCATACTTGCTTTCGCTGCAAATGCTGGAGCAGGAGCCACAGCCAAAAGATTTCCAAAGTACAACCAAACCTGTTGCGGTATTGCTGGAAGGTAAGTTTAAATCCGACTTTTTGAACAGGCCTACTCCTGAGGGCTTGAATGAAAAATTAGAATCACTTACGGAAAGCAAACCAACTAAAATGATCGTGATCAGCGATGGCGATGTGTTTAAAAACCAGGTAGGCTCAGATGGCTCGCCATTCCCTTTAGGCTATGATCGTTACACCCAGCAAAGCTTTGGCAACAAGAACCTTTTGCTGAACATTGCTGACTACATGACGGACGATTCCGGCCTGATTGGTTTGCGTACCAAAGAGATACAATTACGCCTGCTGGACAGGGCACGTATACGCAGCGAAAAACTGTACTGGCAGGTTATAAATAATGTTATTCCTTTGGGTTTTGTGTTAATATTTGCTATTTTTCAACATTATATTCGCAGGCGAAAGTATGCTCATTAAAATTTATACTTTTGACTGCTAAACACGATTCAGATATATGAGATTTATAGTTTCGACGTCCACATTATTAAAGCAATTGCAATCAGTAAGCGGCGCTTTAAGCAATAGTACAGTTTTGCCAATCCTGGAAAACTTTTTGTTCGAGATAAAGGACGGAAACTTAACTATTTCGGCTACGGACCTGCAAACCAGCATGACCACTTCCCTGACGGTTGAGGCAAAGGAGAATGGCCGTATCGCTATCCCTTCACGTATCCTGCTGGATACATTAAAGTCATTGCCGGAGCAGCCTATCGCTTTTAATATTGACGATACCACATTTGCAATTGAGATCAATGCCGGCGACGGTAAATATAAACTGAGCGGCGAGAATGGCGAAGACTTCCCGAAGATACCTGTGGTGGAGAATGCATCTTCAGTAAACCTGCCTGCTTCAGTATTGGCCGAGGCTATTAATAAAACCATTTTTGCGGTAAGTAATGACGAGTTGCGTCCTGCTATGACAGGTGTTTATTGCCAATTGTCGACATCATCATTGACATTTGTAGCAACTGATGCACACAAGCTGGTGCGTTATCGCAGAAAAGATGCAAAAGCAGCAAGCACTGCATCTTTTATTTTACCAAAAAAAGCTCTAAATTTGTTAAAATCGGCTCTTCCCTCAGAAGACATCAATGTGTCTGTTGAGTACAATAGTACGAGCGCGTTCTTTAAATTTAGCAATATCAACCTGGTGTGCCGCCTGATAGACGAGCGTTATCCTGATTATGAAGCGGTAATTCCAAAAAATAATCCGAATAAGCTTACGATAGACAGGCAGGCATTTTTGAGCTCACTTAACCGTGTGGCCATTTATGCTAACAAAACAACTCACCAAGTAAGGCTGAAGATCAGCGGAAGCGAATTGAATATATCATCAGAAGATATTGATTTTGCAAATGAAGCACATGAGCGTTTAAGCTGTCAGTATGATGGCGAAGATATAGAGATCGGCTTCAATGCAAAATTCTTGATTGAAATGCTGAAAAACCTGGCCGGCGAAGAAGTGATGTTAGAGATGTCGACACCAAACCGTGCAGGATTATTATTACCGCAAAACGGTGATGAGAACGAGGACGTGCTGATGCTGGTGATGCCGGTAATGCTTAATAGTTATGCTTAAGTTGTAAACTTAAATTATAAATCCAAATCCAGAGTCCGGTGCAAAAGCCGGACTTTTTTGTTCAACCCAATAACAAAACTGAGTATAAGCAGTTATATAGCAAATGAAAATCAGGTTACCGGCATTGTTTGTAATTGCTTTAATAGCAGGACTAGCTGCTTGTAAAAAGACTTATGACGATGCGCCAACGGTTGTATCACAAGTTACATTGAACTTTGTTAATGCGTCAGCCGATACAGTCAATATCTACCTGAATGGGAGCCGCCTCAATACTACTGCAGCAATTTTGCCGGCGTATTCTACTGGTTATTATTATGTTCCTGCAGGCAAACAAACTTATGGAGTGAAAAAACCATTCAATGTAAATTCGAGCACTGTTCAGAATCTATTTAATATTACCCTGCCGGCAGATGTCAATTATTATCGCACACTGTTTATTACTGATGAAAAGGCTGATGATGCATTTCAGTCCGTTGATGTTTTTAAAACAGATACATCCGCTGCTAAGGACAGCACATGCTTTATAAGATTGGTTAATTCTTCACCAGGTTCAGGTGCGCTCGATATGACTTACGGAACCACTACTGTCTCTACCAGTATTCCATTTAAAGGCTATTCTGATTTTGCTTTAGTGAGTATATACAAGGGTGCAAGTGTTACAGGATTGGTCCCGCTTAAAATATTTAATGCAGGGTCAAGCACGCCCTTGTATACAGATAGTTTAAGTCTGTCACCAGGATACAATTATACCTTTTATACGTTAGGGACCCCCGGTGCCACGGGGTTTAGTGTGGGATTTAGGCATGATTAAAATTATAGCGATTAAAATGTTTAAAAAAAATAATAGAAGTTTAACGGTTTTTCTTTCGCTTTTTGCACTGATCTTTCTGGTCATGCCCTTTATATCCTCTTGCGGAAAAAATAGTAACACCAATGCTGCGTCATTGAATATACAATACCAGATCGTAAACCTTAATTCAGGCATTGGCTCCGTTGACTTATATATTAATTACATCAAAGTAAATTCTTCTTCTTATTTCTATCCCAACTCCTCGGGGTATTTTTATCTGCCTTCTATTGCCATGCCATTCCAGCTCAGAAAAGGTACTTCATTAACCCCAGGTACAATTGCACCGAGTTCTAATATTTTAACGATGGATACGCTTAAGTTTGTGCCTAATACGAGATATACATTAATGCTTATGGGGCAGGATTCGAGTTCATTATATCATATTTTTACTGCCGATACAAGCGCTCTGCCACGCCAGGGCAAAGGGAAAATTCGTTTTGTAAATGCTTCTCCTAACAATCTCGGTCAGATTACAGTGACGGCAAATGATACAATCGCTTTTGCAGGAGTACCCTACAAAACAATGACCAAATTTATTGAACTGACTGCAGGTAGCTACCATTTTAAAATGTACCAGACAGGCTCTACGGATGTTTTACTTGACAGGTCGAATGTGACTATACAAAATGGCAGGATATATACCTTTTATTGTTATGGTCTGGCCAATCGCACCGATAGTTTGGCTTTTGGTTCAGGGTTTATTACCAATAAGTAATCCCGGTTTTATTTATATTTTTGCCAAAAATTTAAGCCCTTGGAAATTATAAAACACCTGATAGATTTTATTCTGCATATTGATAAACACCTGGCCGATATTATAAGCCAGTATCATGCATTAACTTACCTGATATTATTTGTAATCATATTTGCTGAAACAGGCTTTGTGATAACACCATTTCTGCCGGGCGACTCGTTGCTGTTCGCTGCAGGTGCATTAATAGCCGGTGGGAACACAGGTTTGAATATCTATTTGCTCGCCGTTATTTTGATCATTGCAGCCTTTGTTGGCAATACGATCAACTATTTAATAGGTAATTATCTTGGTCCAAAAGTGTTTAAAGAGAAAAACAAGATACTCAAACTGGATTATTACCTGCAAACCAAAGCTTTTTTTGACAGGCATGGCGGCAAGGCTGTGATCTTCAGTCGCTTTATGCCGATCATTCGTACAATTGCACCATTTGTAGCCGGAGTAGGGCGTATGCCGTTTTTAAGATATAGCGTATATAATATTATTGGTGGCGCAGCGTGGATCATCCTGTTCCTGTTTGCAGGATTCTTATTGGGTAATGTTCCGTTCTTTAAAGAGCACTTTTCATTGATCGGTATAGCTATTATTTTGGTATCGATATTGCCGCCGGTTATTGCAGCCATCAGCAACCGCAGGAAAAAGAAAGCGGCTATGTAGTTTCGAAAAGCAGCCTTGATTTTTTACCCCTCATCCTGAAGAATATAGGATAGACAATGCCCAAAATGAAATAGATATACCCCGAACCGCCTTTGAGCCCGGTAGGCAGTATCATTGTCAAAATTATAGCAATAGCGCCTATTACCACATTCACCAGGTTGATATACATCTGGCTCCTGGTCTCAAAAAGTTCATATTCAGTTAGCTCCAGTTTTTCCGCATTGTTTTGCGCATGAAGATACATGAGGTAAAACAGGAGATAGATCAGCAAATAGCCGGTATCGTACACATACATCAATGTAGGGATTTGTTCAGTACGGATCATGGACAACTTTACCCCATGGCTCAGATAGGTATTATCGCCTGAAAAAACCAGTGTAAATAAAAACTTAAGCGGATAGGTGTAAGTGAGTACAATGAACAATAAAAACCCATTAAGAGCAGTAGTATAAGCATCCACCAGGCCAAACCGGCGGAAAAATATATTCTGATTGTTCCAGATCAGGAAAAGCAAAGCGAAGCATACGGCAAAACTTACAAAACCTTTCATGGTTTCAAAAAGTTCATCGAATGATTTGGGGACTTCGAGCGAGACGATTATAAGCGTCACTGCAAATGCAAACACTGCATCACTGAAAGTTTCCAGTCGTGTAGGTTCGTGGCTGCGCCAGCGGATAACGTTTTTCTTAAGTGCGGCTGCTTTTTTTCTGAGCATAGATTATTGATCTTTTAAAACTACTAATTTTCCGTTAGCCCATTTGTGAGGTTTATTAAATTCTGGTTTTTTTCGCCAATGCCGCCACTGTTGCAATGCAATAGTTTCCATTCCTTCGTCATCAAAATCCTCATAATAGATTTGAAACGTTTTTGGGTTGATCAATAACCAGAAATGTGTCCGGAAGCTATCACCATAATCTATTCCTATTTGCATTGCGTAACAATTGTTATATGTTGAACTTGGCGGATTTATTATGAAGTCCGGTTTATCTCTTTGGACATATCTATAAAAATCTTGTACTTCGGGCAATGATCGGATTTTCGCAATAATAAGTCTTTCAGTTTTGTTTTTTGGTTTATATGATGAAGCCAGATCTTGTGCTATGGTAGCTTGTCCCAGCAAAAAGAAGAAGAGAAACAAAACAGCTAATCGGATTAAATTCACCGGATATGGTTCAATGGTTTCCTAAAGCTACTATTTTACCCATATTATACAAAGCCGCCTCCCGCTGTATTTTTTTCTTTTCTTCAGGAGATAGAGGTTTGGCGACGAGCTTATTTAAATCTGGCTGACCTGCATCCACCCAAGCCGAATACCAAAAACTGCCGATCTCCAAAATTGCCGAACGCATACGACGTTGCACCATGCCTTTTAATGCAGTGTGATAAGCCTTCGTATAAGCTTCGGAATAATCCTGTCCGTTACGGTTGCCATGCTTTACCATTTCATACTTCGTATCGCCAGGGAAGCTTTTGGCAATCATGCGGTCAAATCGTAACACTGAGTCGACACAATTATAAGATGACCGGCATATTTTAAAAGCTTCATTCAACGGATTTTCAATATACCGGGCTCTGCCGACATAATAATTATAGCGATCGCTGAATAACTCGGGCACGCGGCTTTCCCAAAGCGCATGTATGCCATCCTGGTGGGTAAGCTGGCCGTTATAGTTTTGGGTAAGATGTAAAGGCACGTGCGCATCAGCAATATAATGGCCGAGGTTAGCCGATGTTTTCAGGATGTCAGTCGTGTCGTGCTTCTTAAAATCATCCACCAGCCGGTAATATTGATATTGAATTTCCCATGGAACTGTGCCATATTTTTTCAGTGTATCTTCCGAATATTTTTTAACAGCAAGTTTCCACCTAACAGGTATCTTCATAAAAGGTCGCCTGCCATAATGATCAACATCAAAAAAATGGCGCGGTCCTTCTAACGAATCTACATAGCGTCTTTTGTCGGGGTCGACAGCATGCTCTGTGATAAAATCGATATTAACCTTGTAAAAACCAGCCATTGCTTTTGGCAAAGTAAAGACTGCAACGCGGTTAATTCTCTTGTGTGCAAAGAAGCCCCAGGAGCAACAAGAAAGTAGAATCGCGATAACGATAAGGCTCCTTAGGATTAGTTTCACACTCAAATATGCTAAATTAAGTTGGATTGGTTGATTTGGCAAGTGATTGATCGGGTTAAATTCGTGCTTCTTTTAAGTCAACTTAGTCAACTTATTCTAACTCAATCAACTTAATTAACAAAAAATTAAAAAGGCATTTGATAATATAAAATTTCGTCATATATTTGCAGTCCTTAAATAAAAACGAATAATTAGCTAAAATGGCAAATCATAAATCATCAATAAAAAGGATCAGAGCAAATGCTGCGAAGCGTCTGCGTAACAGGTACCAGGCTAAAACCACCAGAAACGCCATCAAAAAATTAAGAGGCACTGCTACTAAAGCTGAAGCTACACCGCTTTTGGCGAAAGTGATCTCGATGCTTGACCGTTTAGCTAAAAAGAACGTGATCCACAAAAACAAAGCTTCGAACAATAAATCAAAGCTGACTAAATTCGTTAACGGCTTAAAATAATCTTCGGATTTTAATCATACGCAGAATAGCGATGAGTGATGAACTCATCGCTATTTTCATTATTACACGATTTTGGGATTTTACAAGATTATCGAGATTTAATTTGACTAAATCGGATAATTGGACATTATCAGGAAAATCCTTATAATCGCTTAATAGTGTAATATGAAACCTTATCAAGACAAGATCAGCATAAAAGCCTGGGCCGAGGAAGACCGTCCGCGAGAGAAATTAAGTACGCAAGGGCGCCGTGCTTTGACCGATGCTGAACTTATTGCTATCCTCATCGGCTCTGGCAGCCGCACCGAAACAGCGGTAGAACTAAGCAAGCGCATCCTTCATCATTACGACAACGACCTGAACAAACTGGCCAAAGCATCGGTCCAGGAACTTTCCAATTTCAGGGGAATAGGAGAGGCTAAAGCAATTTCTATTATTGCCGCATTGGAGATTGGCAGAAGACGGGATGATACCGAAGTAAAAGCCGTTGAAAGCATATTAAGCAGCAAAGATGCCTACAACCTGATGCGCCGCCATTTGGTCGATCTGAATCATGAAGAATTCTGGATTATATTACTGGGCCGATCAAGTAAGGTATTGAGCAGAGAACTCATTAGCAAAGGCGGATTATCAGGCACTGTAGCTGATCCGAAGGTAATTTTCCATATTGCGCTGCAACATCAGGCGAGTGGCATCATATTGATTCATAATCACCCATCGGGTAATTTGAAACCAAGTCAGCAGGATATTAGTCTGACCAAAAGGCTTACGGAAGCTGGACGCATACTTGATATTCAGATTTTTGATCATTTAATTATAGGTGACATCGGGTATTTCAGTTTTGGAGATGAAAGCTTGTTGTGATGTGTGGATGAGTAGATGTGCAGGTATGCAAATTGTTTTATTGTTTTGAATGTGAGTTAGCTTAAACGATTTTTTGGAAATAAAAACAAGAACTTTTCTGTTGAAATCACCGATCTAGATTTTGATCTAAATGAAGAGGAATTGATTGAAAAGTTCTCAAAATTAAGCAATGCTAATCGATTAAGTGCCGTCGTGAAATATGGAGATACGGACGATTTCAAATATTACGTATTAATCAAGTATTCAATTCAACAAGATGCTGATATTAACGTAAAGTTTGCCGCCTTAAAAAGAATTCACATCTTCAAAGATCATCCAGAAGTGGCGACTATGTTAACTGAACTAAAAAAACACATTAATACAAAGGCGCTTGAGCCATATTATTCAATGGCGTTGAGCAAATGTGGAATCATCTCGATTGAGGAATTTAAAGACCGCATGAACAGACCCTGAATTTCTTAATTGAATTCCGAAATAAGCTTTCAGCTTTTACCTTTCTGCTTTCACCTCCAAATCCTATCTTTGCCGATTATCATTTTGCTATAATGAAGATCTCTTATAATTGGCTTAAACAATTTATTGATACAGATAAAACCCCTGAACAGCTATCACAGATACTAACCGGCATCGGGCTGGAAGTAGAAAGCCTGGAAAAAGTGCAGGCAATCCCCGGCGGACTGGAAGGTTTGGTGATCGGTTATGTAAAAGACACTCGTCAGCATCCGAATGCTGACAGACTGAAGATTACGCAAGTAGATGCTGGTACGGGCGCAGAATTACAGATAGTTTGTGGTGCATCAAACGTAGCACCCGGACAAAAAGTGGTGGTGGCTACTGTTGGAACAACTGTTTACCCAATCAAAGGCGAACCGTTTAAGATTAATAAATCCAAAATACGCGGCGAAGAATCGGAAGGGATGATCTGTGCCGAAGACGAGATCGGTCTGGGCGAATCGCACGAAGGTATTATGGTGCTGGATACAGACGCTCCGATTGGTGATCTGGCTAAAGATTATTTTAAGATAACCGATGATTACCTATATGAGATCGGCCTGACACCAAACCGTGCTGACGCAGCTTCTCATTTGGGAACTGCCCGTGATATTGCAGCTTTCATCAAGACGCATATCAACAAGCCGGACCTTTCCGCTTTTAAGGTTGATAATACTAACCGTCCAATTGAGGTGGTGGTTGAAAACTCTACTGCTTGTCCGCGTTACTCCAGCTTGACTATCTCAGGTGTTGAAGTAAAAGATTCGCCAAAGTGGTTAAAAGAAAAGCTGAGCGTTATCGGGTTAAGGTCGATCAATAACATCGTCGATATAACCAACTACGTGTTGCACGGATTGGGGCAGCCTTTGCATGCATTTGATGCGGATGCAGTAAAAGGCAACAAGGTGATCGTTGGCACTTGTCCGGCAGGGACAATATTCAAAACTCTGGATGAAGTTGACCGTAAGTTATCTGCGGATGACCTGATGATTAACAACGCAGAAACACCGATGTGTATAGCAGGTGTGTTTGGTGGTATTGGCTCAGGTGTGAGGGAAACTACCAAAAATATATTCCTCGAAAGTGCTTATTTCAACCCGGTTTGGGTACGTAAGACGTCAAAAAGACACGGCTTAAAAACCGATGCCTCTTTCCGTTTTGAGCGTGGTACTGATCCTAATATCACCGTTACTGCATTGAAATATGCCGCTATACTGATCAAAGAACTTGCAGGCGGAACGATATCGTCTGAAATATCTGATATCTATCCAAACCCGGTTGCGCCATTTGAGGTGGATATTACTTATAAAAATGTCGACAGGTTGATCGGTAAATCGATCACTCACCAGGAGATCAAATCGATCATCAAGGCTTTGGATATCGAGATCGTTAGCGAGTCGGAAGAAGGATTATCGTTGAAAGTTCCTCCGTACCGCGTTGACGTTACACGCGAAGTGGACGTGATCGAAGAGATATTGCGTATTTACGGCTACAACAATATCGAAATCCCTACCCAGATCAGGGCATCACTGAACAACTCAATCCGCCCTGAAAAGGATGACGTACAGAACGCCATATCAGACATCTTAAGCGCTAATGGTTTTAATGAGATATTATCAAATTCGTTAACCAAATCAGCCTATTCCAGTAATTTGGATACAGCGGTGAAAATTCTGAACCCATTGAGCGGCGATCTGGACGTGATGCGCCAGAGTATGGTGTTTTCAGGTTTAGAAGCAATAGCCTATAACCAGAACAGAAGAAATGCTGACCTGAAATTATATGAGTTCGGTAAAGTTTACAATGTGAAGGATGATAAGTATACAGAAACCCAGCGTTTCGCCATTTTCATAACGGGTGCCGATAAAGAAGAGCAGTGGAATCAGAAACCGCAACAATTCTCGTTCTATAGAATAAAAGCGGTTGTAGATGCCTTGGTTCAAAGGTTAAATATCCGCGATTATACGGTTGAAGATGCTACCTGCAGCAAGATGGCCTTTGGTTTACAGTATATGCGTAATGGCAAGCAGTTGGTGAAGTTTGGTGCAATAAATAAAGATGCATTGAAAAAGGTTGATGTAGAGAAAGAAGTTTTTTATGCCGATTTCAATTTGGACCTGGTGCTGACCGCAGTGAAAAAGAATAAGATTGTTTACCAGGAGGTATCTAAGTTTCCGGCAGTACGTCGCGACTTGTCAATGTTGGTGGATACACAGGTTACTTTCGGTCAGTTGAAGCAGATCGCACAGAAGACAGAGCGTAAACTGCTGAAAGATGTAAATGTGTTTGACGTTTACCAGGGCGATAAGTTGCCGGCAGGTAAAAAGTCGTATGCTTTAAGTTTTACTTTACAAGACGAAGAAAAAACTTTGACAGACAAAACGATAGATAGCATAATCCAAAAATTAATTTATAATTTCGGAAAAGAAGCAGGAGCGGAGATAAGGAAGTAGGGTGAGTTGATTAAGTGAATGGTTGATTAAGAGGGTGGTTTCACTTCGGTCAACTTAATCTAACTTAATCAACACAATCAACCAATTAACCAAACGAATGACAACAGCCGACCAGTTAGATAAAGTAATAACAAAAACCGAACGCCTGATGGAGCTTTGCTCCGCCTTGCAGGAGGAAAATGATTTATTGAAACTGGAGAATCAGTCGCTTGATACCGCTGTAAAAGTGGGTAAAGACAAGGTTGATGAGTTGGAGCAGAAGATGAAAGTGCTCAAGATGGCAAAGTCGTTTTCAGAGACCAATGAAAAAACTCTTGACATAAAGCAAAAAATTAACGAATTTGTGCAAGAAATTGATAAGTGTATTGTATTACTGAAAAAGTAGTGCAAAAAGTGAATCGCTCAAATGGGAGAAATCTCCATAAAAATAAATATTGCTGACAGGGTTTACCCTTTAAAGGTAAACATGGAAGAAGAAGAAATTATACGCAGGGCAGCTAAGCTGATCAACGACCGGATAAAAGAATATCAGGATAATTATGCGGTCAGGGATAAACAGGATCTGCTTTCGATGTGTGTGCTGCATTACGCAACATCCTCATTAAAAGCGGAAAAGAAGGTGATGGTAGAAGACACGGAGGTGGCGGATAAAGTTTATCACTTAGATCATCTGTTGTCTGAATTTTTCTCGAAGTAAGTAATAACGTTCTTTACACATACTGAGCAAAATAAGATTTAACCGCAGTTAAACTTTAGGTTTCACTATTAAAAACTTAACGCTTCAATATCCGCGGATCACGAAGGTATACGTTACTTACTCACGCAGTACTTAACGACGGCCCGGTCCCACCACCAGATTTGAAGTTTTTCAATACATGACACTTAAAAATTAGTTGCGGTTTTTTTATTTATATAAACTTAAAACATGACTGTAGTATTATACATCGTAATTGGGCTACTGGCCGGTATCCCGACGGGGGTAGTTGTAGGCCGGTACATGCTCAGAAAGCTCTTTAAAGATCAGGAGCAAGCGGCACAGACCAAAGTAAAAAAGATATTGAAAGACGCCGAAAACGACGCTGAAATATTAAGAAAAAACAAATTGCTCGAGGCTAAGGAAAAATTCCTTCAAATGAAAGCTGAGCATGAAAACGAGATCAACTCAAAAAACAGCGCGATCAACCAGCGCGAGAATGGCGTAAAGCAGAAAGAACAATCTCTCAACCAGCGAATTGAAAATTTATCGCGGAAGGAAACTGAGATGGATAATGTGCGCAAAAACCTGGAAAGGCAAACGGAAATTGCTGTTAAGAAGCAGGAAGAAGTAGAGCACCTTAAACAGCAGCACGTAGATCAATTGGAAACTATTGCCGGTATCTCAGCCGAAGAAGCTAAAAACCAACTGGTAGATAACCTGCGTGAAGAGGCTCGTACCAAAGCCATGATGCAAATAAAAGACATCGTTGACGAGGCTAAATTAACGGCTACCAAAGAAGCTAAGAAGATCGTTATTCAAACAATTCAGCGTACAGCTACGGAGAGCGCTATTGAGAATACAGTTTCCATTTTCAATATTGAGAATGACGAGATTAAGGGCCGTATCATCGGTCGCGAGGGCCGGAACATCCGTGCCCTGGAAGCAGCTACCGGTATCGAAATTATTGTTGACGACACCCCGGAGGCGATCATCCTTTCAGGTTTTGACCCGGTTCGTCGTGAGATAGCCCGTTTGGCTATGCACCGTTTGGTGACGGATGGCCGTATTCACCCGGCACGTATCGAAGAAGTGGTTGCCAAAACCAAAAAACAAATAGAGGAAGAAATAGTAGAAATAGGAGAGCGTACCGTTATCGACTTAGGTATCCACGGTTTGCACCCTGAGCTGATCCGTATGGTTGGCCGTATGCGTTACCGCTCATCTTACGGACAGAACCTGTTGCAGCACTCACGTGAGGTGGCCAACTTCTGCGCTACTATGGCCGCAGAATTAGGACTGAACGTGAAGATGGCTAAACGTGCTGGCTTATTGCACGATATTGGTAAAGTACCTGATGATAACCCTGAATTGCCTCACGCAATTTTAGGTATGCAATTAGCGGAGAAGTTTAAAGAGCATCCGGAAGTATGCAACGCTATTGGCGCTCACCACGACGAAATTGAAATGACTTCAATGCTGTCGCCAATTGTTCAGGCATGTGACGCTATCTCAGGTGCCCGCCCAGGTGCCCGCCGCGAGGTAGTCGAAAGCTATATCAAACGTTTGAAAGAACTGGAAGAATTGGCTTTGTCATATCCTGGCGTAGAGAAGACCTTTGCGATACAAGCCGGTCGTGAGCTGCGTGTAGTAGTTGAAAGTGAAAAGATATCAGACGCACAATCAGAAATTTTAGCTGCAGATATCTCTAACCGGATCCAGACCGAAATGACTTATCCAGGTCAGATCAAAGTAACTGTGATCAGGGAAACCCGTTCGGTTGCCTTTGCAAAATAAAACAGGAGCATAGCCTCACCCCAAACCCCTCTCCGAAAGGAGAGGGGCTTTATATTTTTTATCGTGGCGAATAACAAATCCTCAAATAAAGTTGCTCCTGCAAAGGCCGATGCCAGGCCAATTGATCGTTATTTTGATCAGTATAATGAGCATCACCAGGATCCAACCAATAAACTCATTCATTGGATATGCGTGCCGTTGATCGTGTTCAGCATATTTGGGTTGGTATGGGCTATCCCATTTCCGTATTTGAAGTTTCTGGGCTCATATAACGGTTTCTTTAACTGGGCGTCATTCCTTATTGCTGCGGTCATTTATTATTATTATAAGCTTTCGCCTACTATATCCTATTTTATGCTGTTTGTAATGATGGGTTTCAGCTACGGGATAATTGAGTTAACCGAATGGCAAAAGGCAGGCGGCCCGGCTATGTGGCTGGTCTGCCTTATCATATTTGTATTAGCGTGGGTAGGACAGTTTATTGGTCATAAAATAGAAGGGAAGAAGCCTTCATTTATGGATGATTTGAAATTCCTGCTTATTGGACCGATCTGGCTGCTACACTTTATCCTGAAAAAGCTTACCATCAGGTATTAGCAAATCAAATGCTATTCAGCACGATGATCTCGATGGCATCGGTTACGTTTTTGCATTTATTAGCCGATGCTTCTAATGAAAATAAGATGTCCCGGTGCTTGATGAGTTTTATTGCGTCTTTTTCCTGAGCAAAAAGATCAGCCAGTGCATGTGAATAAATTAAATCGGTGCGATGTTCGTAATCCTTTGTTAGGCGACAAGACTCCAGCATTCCTTCGGTATCAACTATCTTGCTTAAGCCGCTTATGAGTTTTTGTAGTTCAATACACGAAAGTTTGATATACTTTACAATTTCCCGGATGGCCGGTATGAATCTGTCAATTTCGTAAAGGTTAATTCTTCCTGCGGCCTCATGTATATTATCAGCAACATCGTCAATAGCTGAGGCTAGAATATGGATGTCCTTGCGGTTAAGAGGGGTAAAGAATACCTTGTCCAAGCCAAGATAGACTTTGTGGGTAATGTCGTCGCCAGTTTCTTCTAAATGGTTGATCTGCTTAAATAGAACCTCGCGATCCGCCACGTCTTCCGTTTCCACAACGGCCGAAAGCAGCTCAGACATCTCTACAATATTTTTCCCAGCCTGGTTAAACAATCCATAAAATAAGTCCCGGTGTGAAAAGAAGTCGAAAAACAGGTTACGCATATATTAGATATATTCTAAATGCGAAATTACCTGCTGAGTATTAAGGCATCATTAATGCAAGTCAACCCAGTGTTAAGTAATTGTTATTTTATGGCAAAAAAGTGCTGGTTGCATAAATGTTTGATTTTAAGATAGTTGTATATTATTTAACTAATGGTTTAAGGATTTTAATTGGTGTTGGTTTGTTTAGTTAGGTTAAACTTAATGTTGGCGTAATATTACCAAATGTTAATCATCTCTTAACATTAAGGTAATGCGAACGATGCAACTTTGACCCGAAATTTAATTTAACCTCACCAGACATGGAAAGAAAGTTTACAAAACTTGCAGGATCAATCTTAACGTTGAGCCTTTTAGCGGTTGGCTTTAATGCCCAGGCGCAAACCTCTTTTGCTTCAGACGTGAAGCTTACAAAAGAGGCTACAAAACAAGAATCATCTGCTACTACAACGCCTGAAACAAAAGCAGCAAAACCAGCTGAAGACACTACATGGAAACCTCAAAGAAGAGTATGGGGTTACACCTTCGGTGATTTTTATTATGACGCACATGCAGATCAAAAAACAGGAGCTCGCGGGCCTGAGACTAATTATGCCGGTGTTGCTCAATACAGAAATGCATTCCAGTTTCGTCGTATTTATTTAGGTTATGACTATGAGATAACCAAAAAATTCAAAGCAGAGTTCCTTTTAGCATCAGAGCCAAGTGCAAATACTAACGCTGCAACCGGTACTCCCGTTCAAAATGGCGACAACCTTGTTGATGGTAAAATGGCTTTCTGGATCAAGAATGCAAACTTACGTGTAAGAGACATTTGGCCTGGTACCGACTTCGTGATCGGTGAAATGAGCACCCCTGGTTTCGCACTGAATGAGCCGGGAACTAACGGTCCTACTTCACTTTCTGAAAGCACCTGGGCTTATCGTTCAATCGAAAAAACAGTAACAGACTTCCACAAAAACAACTCATACGACGTTGGTGCCGCTTTACAAGGTACTTTTGATCCGGCTACTAAAAACTATGGTTACGTATTTATGGTAGGTGACAATAGCCAATCAAGCTTATTAGGAGCAGGCCCTGCAAATGCAAACACCGGTTTTTTCAAAATATTCTATGGTGATCTTTGGGCTAAATTCTTAAACCAGAAGTTATACGTAGATATCTATGCGGATTACGTTAAAACTTCAGGCAATTCAACTGCAACTAATGCACTTATTACAGGTGGATTCCCGGTTGGTTTGCAAGAGCACAACATGTTCAAAATATTTGCTTCATACACTACCAAACCAATCACTATCGGGGTTGAAGCTTACACTCAGAAGTTCCAGAATGGGGTTGTTAATTCAGGTACAGTTAACCCTAGCACTGGTACTCCTATTGCTTCTTCAGCAATTACCATTGAAGATGCAACAGCTAAAGCATTATCAATTTGGGTAAGAGGTCCGATCGTTAAAAACTTAAACTACTTCGCTCGTTTCGATACTTATAATCCTGACAGCAAAATTAACAAAGACAATGTTTACCCGGTTGTATTAACTAACTACGGTAACTATACCCCGGCTTATAAAGAGCAATTCTACACTGCAGGTTTAGATTACAACCCGACCAAAAACGTTCACTTCGAACCAAACTTCTGGTTAGTTAATTACAAAGATCAAAGAAACAATGGTGTTGCTGGTCGTGTAGCTGATGACCACACATTAGTGTTCCGCTTTACTTTCTTCTACACCTTCGGTAAATAAGAAATACTATTTAAAAAAGAGCAAAAACGCAAATCATGAAAATAATTAAAAGTCTAAAATTAGCAGTTGTTGCAGTAGCAGCATCGTCCTTAGCCCTTACAGCTGCGGCGCAGGATAACACTCTATTGGGCGCAGGAAGTACATTTGTGTACCCACTGTTCTCAAAAATATTCTCAAAATACACTGCTTCAAAAGTAAACTACCAATCAATCGGTTCAGGTGGTGGTATTTTACAGCTGACTAACAAAACTGTTGATTTTGGTGATTCTGATGCTCCTTTGAACGAGGATCAAACTAAAAAAATGAGTGCACCGGTTCTCCACATCCCAATGACTTCAGGCGCTGTTGTTGTTACTTACAACGTACCAGGTGTTAAAGGTGGTTTGAACCTGAGCGGTAAGGATCTTGCTGATATTTTCCTGGGTAAAATTACTAAATGGAACAGCCCTGAGATTGCTGACGCTAACAAAGGTATCGCTCTTCCTGATCTTCCAATCGTAGTTGTTCACCGTTCAGACGGTAGCGGTACGTCGTTCATCTTTACTGATTATTTAACTAAAGTAAATGCTGATTGGGCTAAAAAAGTAGGCAAAGCAAGTGCTGTTAACTGGCCAGCTGGTTTAGGTGGTAAAGGTAGCGAAGGTGTTGCTGGTTTAGTAAAACAAACTCCGGGTGGTATCACTTACGTAGAGTTAGCTTATGCTAAACAAAACGGTATGGCTTTCGCTAACATCCAAAACAAAGGCGGTAAATACATCGCTCCAACTATCGAAGCTACTACTTTAGCCAGCAACGTGGAGATTCCTGGGGATTCAAAAGTGTCTATCACTAACACTGACAATGCTAAAGGTTACCCTATTGCCAGCTTTACCTGGGCTTTGATCTACAAAGAGCAGAACTACAATGGCCGTTCAAAAGCCCGTGCTACTGAACTGTTGAAATTATTATGGTATAATATTCACCAGGGCCAGGCAGAGTGTGCTCCTTTGAACTACGCTCCGCTTTCAAAGTCAGCTGTTAAAGTTGCTGAGAAAATTTTGAAATCAGCTACTTACGACGGTAAGGCAATTTTATAATTAATTAGATAGTTAGAATCAAGAAACAAGAGTCAGGAACCAAGTGGTCTGTCCAAAACAAATCCTGACTCTTGATTCTTGACTCTATCCAATTACCAGCCCCTGTAATAAGGTGCTGGTAATTGTTTTGTAAAGCATAACCAACATATTATGAAACCATCCTTCGCTAATGCCGACAATGCCGGAGCAAACATCCAGGATAGCTTCGTTCCACAAACACAGGTTAAAGTGAAAAATTCAAGATTAAGCCTATCCGACAAGCAACTGAAGTGGGAAGTCTCATTTAAGAAGCTGCTGATCATTATGAGCGCCGTTTTACTGGTGCTTGTATTGGGTATAATGATAACCCTTATTGTCGAGTCGTTGCCATCTATCAAAGCGCTTGGTATTGGATACCTTTGGGGAAAAGTATGGGATCCGGTAAGCAATATCTATGGCGCTTATCCATTTTTGATCGGTACACTCCTGACGTCGTTCATCGCGCTGATCATTTCCATACCGTTTTCATACGCCATTGCTATTTACCTGGGCGAATACAATCCGAAAGGATGGCTTTCTGATCTGCTAAAAAATACCATCGAACTGATCGCAGCGGTACCGTCAATCATTTACGGCTTTTGGGGTTTATTTGTATTGGTTCCGATTGTTCGCGCTCTTGAGATCAAGTTTCATGTGTTGCCTTATGGTATCGGTATCTTCACTTCATCATTGATACTTGCCATAATGATCATCCCTTATGGGGCATCATTAGGGATTACCCTGATCAGAATGGTGCCAACCCCATTAAAGGAAGCAGCTTACGGGCTGGGTGCTACACGTTTTGAGGTGATACGTAAGGTGATTATGCCTTTTACACGTTCCGGGCTCTTTGCTGGTATATTATTGTCTTTAGGCAGAGCCTTGGGTGAGACCATGGCGGTGACGATGCTTATCGGTAACACCAGCGCTATTCCAACCAGCATTTTTGCGCCGGGTAACACTATGGCCAGTGTTATAGCCAATGAGTTTACTGAGGCTGATCATACTGAATATTTATCCGCGCTTATCGAGCTTGGATTGGTGCTTTTCCTGGTAACGGTAGTTATCAACCTAATAGGTAAAAGAATTATTACACGTTTTACAAATAACTAAGGCATGGAAGCGAAAATTGGATTCAGAAACGTAAAGAGCTTGATCTTTAAAGGGGTCATCATCTTTTTTGCCTTTTTAATTACCCTGCCTCTTATTATTATATTGCTTTACATAATAAAGCAAGGCGCTGGTCAGGTTAACTGGCATTTTTTAACGAATGTGCCTGCCCCGGTAGGAGAAAAAGGCGGCGGTATTATCAACGCTCTTGTCGGAAGTTTTTTAATGGTTGTAATGTCATCCGTCATAGCCATTCCTATTGGCATTATGGCAGGCATTTACCTGAGTGAAAACCCGCGTACCAAACTGGCTTATTATACCGGTTTATGTGTTGATATATTGCAGGGCGTTCCGTCTATTGTAGTAGGTATCGTAGCTTACTTCTGGCTGGTAAAGCCATTGGGTACATTCTCGGCTCTTTCGGGTAGTATTGCTTTAGCTATTATGATGCTGCCGATAGTGATCAGGGCAACAGAGCAGACATTACTGATGTTGCCTCCGTCATTAAAAGAAGCGGCGCTGTCGTTAGGTGTACCATATCACCGCGTAATCTTAAAGGTGATCGTACCTTGTGGTTTTGCAGGTATTTTATCAGGTATCACGCTGTCCATCGCACGTGTGATCGGTGAAACCGCCCCATTGTTGTTTACTGCTTTTGGTAGTCCCTTCCTGTCGGCTTCAATAGGGAAACCGATGGAAAGCTTGCCTCACTTAATATTCACCTATGCCACCAGTCCGTACGATGACTGGCATGACCTGGCCTGGGGTGCCTCGTTCATATTATTAGTATTTGTTTTAACACTAAACATAGTCACGAAAGTGATGACAAGAAAATGGAAAGTACAATTGTAAGCGCTGAAAATATCAATGCCTATTATGGCGAAAGTCACGCCATAAAGAATGTAAACATCAAGATCAACAAGAACGAGGTTGTTGCGATGATGGGCCCGTCTGGTTGCGGAAAAACAACCTTCCTGCGTTGCATTAACCGTATGCACGAGTTGATCCCTAATGCAAGAGCCGAAGGGGTGATGAAGCTTGATGGTGATGATGTTTATAAAATGAACGTTATCTATGTTCGGTACAAGATCGGGATGGTATTTCAACGCCCTAACCCGTTCCCGAACCTGAGTATTTACGAAAACGTGATCGCAGGTTACTTGCTGAACGGTATCAAAATGTCAAAAGCTGATAAGGATGTTATCGTTGAGAAATCATTGACCAGCGCTGCGCTTTGGAATGAAGTAAAAGATTCACTGCACAAAAAAGGTACTTTCCTTTCAGGTGGTCAGCAGCAGCGTTTGTGTATTGCCCGCGCTATTGCCATGCAGCCTGAGGTGATCCTGTTTGACGAGCCAACCTCGGCGCTTGACCCTATCTCAACTTCAAGCGTTGAAAACCTGTTCCACGAGTTGAAGCAAAACTATACACTGATCATCGTGACACACAATATGCAGCAGGCAGCCCGTGTAAGCGATAGGACAGCATTCTTCTACCTGGGTGAATTGGTTGAATTTGATGATACCAAAATCATGTTCACCAATCCTAAAGATCAGCGTACACAGAATTACATTACCGGCAGGTTTAGTTAATATTTAATTACTTAATTTTTAGTATTTTAAAGACATGACACAATTAGAAAACGAAATAAGTGCTCTTAAAAAAGAATTAGCGAGTATGTGGATCCTTGTTCAGTCGCAATTGAACAAAGCCCGTGAAGCTATGGTAAATTTCGATAAGGACCTTGCCCGCGAAGTATTGGTGAAAGAGAAAAGGGTTAACTCATTCGAATTAAAGATCGACCGCGATTGCGAAAATATATTTGCTTTATACTGTCCCGTGGCTATCGACCTGCGCTTTTTATTGGCAGCATTGAAGATAAACACCAACCTGGAACGTATCGGCGATATTGCTGCGGGCGTAGCCAAATATGTGATCGACTCTACCGCTGGATTTGATAAAAAGGTACTGGAAGCTACTGACGTAATACGCATGTATGACGAAGCGATCAACATTGTTATTGATACCCGCACAGCATTTGAAAATGAAGATACTGCCCTGGCAAGAAGCGTATTTAAACACGATGAAATGCTGGATGCTGTAAACAGAAGTGCGAATGCCAATATAGGCGAGCTGATTAAAAACGATATTACTGTGCTGAATGAATCACTGTTTATACTTTCTATCATCCGCAAGCTGGAGCGTATAGGTGATCAGTCTAAGAACATTGCCGAAGAAATTATTTTCTACGTAGAGGCCAAGATATTGAAACACTCAGGTGCTTCAAGAGCGAAGGCTTAGTTGAATAATTGATTGAGTTGATTAAGTTAAGTGGTTGATCAGGTTGACCGCATTAAACTTAATCAACTCAGTTAACCTAATCCAACTTAATTAACTCCCCCTATAAGTTTTTCCCCAACTTCTCTAAAATATCCTGAGGTACTTTTTGCAGGTCCAGTACCAAAAATCCATCCAGGCAATCGGCAAACTTAGGGTCAATATTAAAGCAGATGATCTTGGCATTGAGTGAGATGTACTGCCGCAATAACACCGGTACTTTCATACTGCGCGTTTCCACTTCCGATATCATATTGTCCAGTCCTTTAAAGCTATCCTCGCCTGCCATCAGCAGATCGGTATCGATACTTGAAAAATCAACCCTGAATTTCTTTCTGGGGCGTACATATTGTGCTAACTCATCATCGAAGTGGTTACGGTTGATATAATCTACAATCAGCGATTTGGAGAATTTTGAGAAGGAGTTACTGATACTTACCGGTCCGATGAGATAACGGTATCTTGGATTATCTATTAAATACTTTAAGATGCCCTTCCATAACAGGAACAAAGGCAGCGGTTTTTGCTGGTATTCTTTGCGAATGAATGACCGGCCCAATTCAAGGCTTTTTCTAAGTACAGGTGTAAACTGCTCTTTGATTTTGAACAGTTCATTAATGTAAAATCCTTTTTTGCCGTAGCTGTAAAATATCTCATCGCCCAAACCAATCCTGTAAGCGCCTACAATAACTTTAGCATCCGTATCCCAAATAAACAGGTGGTTGTAGTAAATATCATATTCATCCAGGTCGACACTTTTATTGGTGCCTTCACCCACTTCCCTGAATGTTACTTCACGCAACCGCCCTATTTCACGGATGATGTTCGGGATGGTAGACGTAGGTACAATAAACACCTCATAGTTTTTCTCAACCCAAACCCTGTAATTCTCGCGCAAGGGCTCTACTTCTTTCTCTAATACAGATGACGGTATTTCACGGGCGATATCTTCAGGCTCTTTCCTGATCTTGAACAGGTTTCGAGGATTGAATATTTTCTTCTCCTCTTCCAGTCCTGTGCCTAAAGCATAGGTGCGTGCCCTAAGGAAATTAAGTAGTTTAGTAGGGTTACCCGCATCCGGAATATCTTCAACATTAATTGGCTTCCCAATGCGCAGTTGGATCGTATGGCCCTGTTTGTTAAATAGTTCAGACGGCAGTTTAGCTGTGCGTAATGCCGGATGTATCATGCTCAACAGGTTGAACAGCAAACCATTATTGCCATGAAAATAGATAGGAACCACCGGAACCTTTGCCTTAGCGATGATCTTACCCACAACCGGGTGCCACAGGCGGTCGGTAACCTGTTGTTTATCTACTTTAAAAGTGGATACTTCGCCTGCCGGGAATATGCCTATTGGCGTACCATTGCCCAACAGCTCCAAAGTAGTTTTTAAACCGCTGATGCTTGACGAATGATCGATATTCTCAAAAGGGTTTACCGCTACAAAGTAATCCGCCAGGTTAGGTATCTTTTTAAGCAGAAAGTTGGCCATTACTTTAGCGTCCGGCCGAACCATGCAGAGCATTTTCAGCAGTACCATGCCCTCAATACCACCATAAGGGTGGTTGGCAATGGCAATAAAACTGCCGTCCTTGGGTATATTCCTTAGTTCACGTTCGTCAAATTCAATACTTACGCCGCATCCCTCCAGTATAGCATCCACAAAATCAGGCCCTTGCTTTGGTTGCGCCTGTGCAAACAACTCATTCACCTGGTTTATTTTCATCACTTCCATCAGCAGGGCTGCCAGTCCGGGCATCTTCAACTTATCCAGTTTGGTGGCCTTAGCAAACTCTTCGGTGGTTATAATCTTCATTTAGTTTTTTAAAAAGTCCTCTTGGGTTTTTAATCCAATAAATATGCTAAAAATTTCTTTAATTTACAGTTGTATACAGCTAAACCTTAATGAGATCAACCTTAAAAAAATACTTGTCCATCACTAAAAAAGAATGGAACGGAATGGTGGTATTGGTTGTTTTGATCACACTTGTCCTGGCTGCTCCTTATCTCCTGCAAATGTTTGGCAAAGATACAACAATTAACCCTGCCGAATTCAATAAAGCCATCGCTGTACTTAATCAGGCCCAAAAATCACATGGTGATGACCATGCGACAAATGCTGTACCATCCTATAAAAAGGCAGAAACCAAAAAGATAATTGAATTAAACACAGCCGATTCTGCCAAGCTTACCGAATTAAACGGCATTGGCCCTTCGTTTGCGCATCGTATAGTAAGTTATCGTAACCGCTTAGGCGGATTTGTAAATAAAGAACAGCTTAAAGAAGTGTTTGGTATGGATGATGACCGTTATGCCGGAATGCAGGCGCAGGTGTCGGTTGATGCTGTTCACATCAACAAAATTCACATCAACCAGGTTGATTTTGATGGATTAAAGCATTTTCCTTATCTCAGCTTTAAGCAGATGAACGCCATTGTCCAGTTTCGCGAACAGCATGGAGAATATACCTCTTTAAATGATATGCGCAACATTGCCATTCTGAATGACGAAATTTTGCGTAAAATTGGGCCTTATATCGATTTTAAATGATAGAGCAGCAGATAAAAGACGCTATTCGCGATATCCCGGATTTCCCAAAACCGGGCATCGTGTTTAAAGACATTACCCCGATACTGAAAGACCCTGCACTTTGCGAAAACATAGTAGATGCTTTCATCGAAATGCTGAAAGGTATCCGCATTGATGTGATAGCAGGGGTGGAGAGTCGTGGTTTTTTATTTGGGTTGACTTTGGCTACCCGCCTCGGTGTACCTTTTATCCCCATTCGTAAAGCGGGTAAGCTGCCTTATACCATCAAACAAAAAGCCTATAAGCTGGAATATGGTACCGCTGTTATTGAAATGCATGTAGACGCCTTTGAACCAGGTCAGCATATTTTGATACATGACGACCTGCTGGCCACCGGCGGCACCGTAACCGCAGCAAGCGAACTCATTACGGAAATGGGTGGTATAGTGGCCGGCTTCGCCTTTGTAGTAGGCTTAGGCTTCCTCAACGGCAAGGAACGTATCCAACCGTGGAGCGATAATATTATTGTATTGGCGGATTATTAAACCCTGAAAGTAATGAAAAGAAGGTATGTAATAATTCTAATTTTTATTTTGATAGCATTGGCTATTATCTTTTTTATTCATACACACGGGAACGCCTCATTTGATATTAATATTAAGTAGTAGAACGCCTCTTACTGGTTTAAGAGTTCAGCGCAGCGCTCTTAAATCAAGAATGAAAATGGAGGACTCTGTCCGGGTACATGGATGAACTACGTTAAATGAAATCTATTTACATTAAATGCCGAACAGAGTTCTGGATTCATGGCAGATTTAAGTCGCCCTGCGGAAGACTTAAACCAGTGAGAGGGATGCTCTTCACCCTGCCAAATAATCCCCCAAATCCCAACTCTCTTTACGTTGCTGTTCTGTAGCGTTTAATTCTAAAAGGTCAGATACCTCGAAGCGGGTTTTGTTGATAAGCAGTTGCAGGGCGGTGGCTTTTTGCTGCCATTGGGTGTAGGCGTTCACATCGGGGAACAGCACTACTTTGCGGCCTTTGAGTACCTGGCATTTCTCGGCGCTCAGGTTGTGCAGGCTGCCTGTTGCCAGCCAAACAAAGTCGGGTAGGTAGTGACTGGCTATCAGTGCGGTCTTTTCGCTCTCCACTATGGCTACAGGTTTGTCGGGTTCGTCGTGCAGCAGGTGTTCCCCAAACAGGCATTGTTTCAGGTAAAAGCCCGCATACTTCAATTTATGCACCCAGTGGATGTGGTTAAAAGGCTCTTTTACCCGCTTGCCGGTGCTGCTATTGTATAGCATGATCTTACCCGTGCGTGCCTTTCCATTTTTATCTATCTGCCAAAAAATAGTTGCTCCCGGCCAGCGGTCGCTGGTGCCTATGAGGTAGCGTTTTGCCGCTTCCATTGCCCGGTCGCTGCCAAATTTGGTGCAGAGCCATAGCAACAGGTTATTGTTATCAAAATTGTTCAGCGTTTTTGCCACGTCTTCCCCCGGGATGATGGAGGCCTGCATCAGCGGCAGCGGTGTATCGTTATGATGTGCGGTGATGATACCCGCCTCAATATGGTTAGCAAAATACTGCCTGGGCGGGTAATGGTAACCGCAGTGATGTTCGCGGCTGCACATGCCTACCATATCGCCCAAATATTCAAGCGTTTGGGTGTCGATATAGCGGGTGAAGGTTTTAGTCCTGCTATTGCATTGCGGACAATGGAAGCGGCTCTTAGGTGATTTATAAGGTTCAAGGGTGTAACGGTGATCTTGGTTCATTGGTTCAATAGTTCATTGGGTGATTGGTTTGGGTTTGGATAGTTCAATAGTCGACTCACCCGGTCATTGCTTCGCTCGGCCACCCTCTCTTCGCTACGCGGAAAGAGGGAATTTAATCAAAGGAATTTCTTCACTCCCCCTCTTTGCGCAGCAGAGAGGGGGCTGGGGGCTGAGTCGACTGTACGAGCGATATAGCACTGTCCCGCCTGTCCCGCTTTTCAGGAGTGAGCCACAGCAAGACAACCGGGACAGGGCGGGACACTTATGCCTTTTTCGCCATTTTGGAAATACGTTCCACCTTGGCTTTTGATATTTGAAGTATGGCTGCCGTTTCCCTGATGGATTTGCCTTGCTGCATCAGCTCCTTTACCTGGTCTTTTAACTGTTCGCGTTCTTCGTCGCTTTGGTCGCGCAGGTGTTCCCATTCGCGGCCATAGTCTACAAAATCAAACTTCAGGAACAGGTCGGGCTTATTGATCTGGTACAGGCAAACATTGCTGTTGCCGTATATCTCTTCGGTGTTGCGCTGCTTTATCTGCTTCAGGTAACGCAGGCTGTTGTCCTTCTGGCTCTTGCCAATGGCAAAGGCGCTGTCGCAAAAGTTCATCAGCATTTTGCTGCCTTGCAGATCGTTGTGGGTGATGGGCCTGGTACCGTCACGTTTGGGTGTATGGGCCAGTGCCAGTATGCTCAGGTTGAGGTCTTCTTTCAGCGCTTTCAGGTTCTTCATTAGCGGCAGGGCATCTTTGGCCTTTTCTGTCTCGCTGCGCAGGTAGGTAATATTGTCGATGATGAGGATACGTGAGCCGCTTTCTACCACCGCCTTTTTAAGCGACAGGTTCAAATAGTCCTCGAATGTAAATTTGCCATCGGGAACACTACTATTGGGATCTATCTCTCCGCGTAAAAACAGGGGCGACCATTGATAATGCTCGTTGTTTGCATTTTTGTAGCGGTGCTGAAACTGCTTTTTGCTCAGCTCAAAGTCAAGGTAGATGACCTGCTGGGCATCCGCCTGTAATGTAAGCGGATAGACAGGCTCGCCGCGACTGATGCTGTCGGCTATCTGCACGGCAAGGATGGATTTTCCCAGGTTGGTATCGGCAAACAGGATACACAGTTCGCCCTGGTGCCAGAATTCGCCAAAAAGCATTAGCGCATCGGGTTCGTTGTCGGCTTGCTGCATCCATTCGCCGCCGGTTTGCAGCTTTATCATACCCATTTTGGTAGTGGGAGGTTCGGGTTGCACTAGTTTTTGCGCCTGACTGGCAGCATGGGCAATGATCTGTTGTTTGGTGATGCCCGGAGAGAGGTTTTGATGGTTTTGGTTTAGCATGATGTGGAATAAATTGTTTTTTTAAAATCCCCTATCGGAGGGGAACTGCACAGGTCAACTGTCTCGGGCTGTCACGGAGTGTCACGGGTGGCCCGTCTCCAAAAAGCGTGACAGGGCGTGACAGTTGTAATATTATGTTGATGGTGTTTTTTGATTGACGATACAGATAAGATCATCAAAAGAACAAGAGCAAAGTAAAGATAAAATCTTTATAAATACAAGTAAAATAAAGATATAAAATATAATATATTGATAATCAATTATAATATTTTTATTTATATTCTGTAATTCTTTAATAATGCTATTGTAAATTGATACTATTTTTTATTTTGATAGACTTAACTATCTTCGGCTATACCTTATTGCAGATGAAATTAAGATATACTATTTCCGAAACCACTGATCTGAGCAGGGAAATTCTAATCGAACACATACTTAAGGAAATAGATAAACGTGATTACGGATTAATAAGCAATTGGAACAATACTATAAAGTTTGATAGTACAACAAGCGGATTGCGATGGCGTTGGAGACGGGAAAACAATAGCAGGCTGGATAGCGGGACATTCGAAATAGTTGTTTGTGATGATCACAATATTCTAAATTTCGAATACTATCCCATCACCTTATTTGAATACCTATGGGTTTTATTTTTAGTTACAGCCTGCATTGTTGCAGGGGGAACTAATGCTGTTTTTTTTATCCCTTACTTTATGGCATTTCTTTTTTTAGCTCAGCTTATGTTTAAGTATTTCAATCTTAAAAGTATCGCTAAGGATATGTTGAATGAAATATTATTACCCTGTGCACGCAACTGTCCCGCCTGTCACGGTTTGTAGGAGTGAGCCAGAGCGAGACACCCG